>Ga0157370_10000296_pt1 | contig 63170 bp, 50 predicted proteins | sample C35metaG_FD_113463 | JGI IMG/M metagenome (GOLD analysis project Ga0157370, IMG submission 113463) | Corn rhizosphere microbial communities from Kellogg Biological Station, Michigan, USA - C3-5 metaG | ecosystem: Host-associated > Plants > Roots > Rhizosphere > Soil | place: USA: Michigan...
GGACAGAGTCTGGTCTCTATATTTATCATCACAAGGACAATAGCATCACTCATTTGCAAAAACAGGTTGGGAACCCTTATGCTTTGTCGGACAATGCCATCTATACGCTTTGTACAGATCGTGTAGGTGGCATATGGACCGGAACCTATTTTGGTGGTGTTAATTACTATTCTCCTTTCGCATCCATATTCACCAAATACTTTCCAGGCCTTCAGAAAAACGCGATCAGCGGAAGCGCCATCCGGGAAATTTGTAAGGATAAGAATGGAAATTTCTGGATTGGTACAGAAGATGCCGGGTTGAACAAGCTGGATCCCAAAACAGGTCTCTTTACTTCCTATTTTCCAAATGGCCAGAAGTACAGCATTGCGCATTCCAATGTCCATGCTTTACTGCCCAACGGCAATCAGCTCTGGATCGGCACTTTTGAGCACGGTTTGGATATTATGAATATCAACACCGGTCTTATCATCAAACACTATCATGCAGGAAAGGGTAATTCTTTAAGGTCCAACTTCATATTGTGCCTTTATAAAACCAGGGAAGGAGTTATTTTGGTGGCCACAACTTCTGGCCTATATAGCTATAACACTGAGAATGATGATTTTGATCTGGTGCCAGGTCTGCCTGTATCTTTCTATAACAATATTATTCAAGACAGTGAGGGTAGTATATGGGCAGGCACTTATAATAGTGGTTTGTTTAATTTCAAACTTGGAGATCGTACTTTCAGGAATTTTATATCAAAAGACAATGATAAAACCTCCTTGCATAATAATACGGTGAACGGAATTTTTGAAGACAGCGGTAAAAACATCTGGGTAGCTACAGATGGTGGTGGACTGGCCTTGTTTAATAAAAAAACATCGACCTTTAAATCATTTACTGTAAGAGATGGTTTTCCAAGCAACTTTCCTTTCCGGATGCAGGAAGACAGCAGCCATAATTTATGGATCAGCAGTACAGCAGGTATCTTGCGTTTTAACCCAAAAACAAAGGTTGTAAAAGCTTATACCCGGGAAGACGGACTCCTGACTGATCAGTTCAATTACAATTCCTCTTTTAAAGATACCGACGGACGGCTGTATTTTGGCAGTGTAAAAGGTATGATCAGTTTCCTTCCCGAACAGTTGAACACCACAACTGCCACCGCTCAGGTTTTCCTGACTGGCTTCAGGATCGATAATACGGAAAACCAGACTCAGCTGACAAAGTCCATATCTGGAAAATCCATGCTCTACACGAAGGAGATCACCTTACAGCATAATCAGTCTTCTTTTAGCATTGATTTCGCTGCCCTCAGTTACATTGCTCCGGAAATGACGGAATACGCGTATAAGATGAAGGGCCTGTATAACAACTGGGAATACTTAAAAACAAACAGGAAGGTATATTTTACCAAACTTGCCCCGGGGAAATATATATTTGAGGCCAAATCAATGATTAGTGGCAGTAAACTTTGGAGCACAAACAATGTACAGCTTCACATTACCATACTCCCTCCCTTCTGGAAGACACCTCAGGCTTATTTGTTCTATGCTATTGTAATCATCGGAATGGTTTCGGTTCTGATTTGGGAATATCATAAAAGAACAGAAAGCAGGAACAAAAGACGAATGGAAATCTTTGAGCACAAAAAAGAAAAGGAAATCTATCAGGCCAAAATAGAATTTTTTACAAACGTAGCACATGAAATCCGTACACCACTTACGCTCATTAAAGGCCCTATGGAAAAACTACTCAAATTATCTAAAGAAGTGCACTCTGATCCCATAGAAAAAAATCTTAGGATCATGGACCGTAATACAGAACGTTTACTTAACCTGACCAACCAATTGCTGGATTTCAGAAAAACAGAAATTTCAGGCTTTTCTCTCAATTTTGTGAAAGCCAATATCTCAGATTTGCTTCGTGATGTCAACCTGCAGTTCCAGTTTGCTGCAGAACAGAAACAGCTCCATTACGAAACGATCCTTCCGGAAAGGGACCTGTTTGCGTACATAGATCTGGAAGCTTTCTATAAGATTATGAGCAACCTGATAGATAATGCCATTAAATATGGAAAATCTATTGTAGAGGTTAAACTCATTGTTCAGGAACATAACGATGAGTTTACCATTCTGGTTAAGAACGATGGAAGCAAAATCTCTGCCGAATTGAAAGAGAAGATCTTTGAGCCTTTTTTCAGGGCAAGAGAAACCGAAATGAAACAGGGTACCGGTATTGGATTATCTATTTCCAAGTCCCTGACAGAGCTGCACAAAGGACAGTTGAATTTGACTGAAGATGAAGGTGATTATAATATATTTGTTGCACGCTTCCCTATTCATCAGACTATGGAATTTAATTTAGAAGGAAAATGGAAAAAGAAATAAGTCTTGTAAATGAAGCAGTGGTTGAGGAAAAACCGGTTGTACTTCTTGTAGATGACAATGAAGATATCCTGGATTTTATTTCTGATGATCTGAGTGAAAAATTCCAGGTATTGGTGGCTGCGAATGGCAAAGAGGGCCTGTTGCGGCTGGAGCAGGAAATCGTACACCTGGTGATCAGCGACGTAATGATGCCCGAAATGGATGGCTTTGAATTTTGCAAAAGAATTAAATCCAGTATTGAATTTAGTCATATCCCCGTGATTCTGCTTACTGCAAAAAACACGATGCAGTCTAAGATAGAAGGGTTGGAACTGGGTGCGGATGTGTATATGGAAAAGCCGTTTTCCCCGGAGTTTTTACAAGTTCAGGCCTCAAGCCTTATTGCTAACCGCAATAAGATCAAAGCTTATTTCTCCAGCTCTCCTCTCCTCCACATCAAAAGCATTGCTTACTCCAAAGCCGATGAACAATTCCTTGAAAAAATCCAGAGTATTATTGTACAGAATATTCAAAATCAACAGCTGGATGTAGAACATCTTGCCGAAAACATGAATATGAGCCGCCCAACCTTGTACAGAAAAATCAAATCAATCTCCAACCTTTCTCCTAATGAATTGATTAACCTGGCCCGCTTAAAAAGGGCCGCAGAACTACTTAGTGAAGGGAGGTTAAAGATTTATGAAATCTCGGAGATGGTAGGTTACAGTTCCCAAACTCATTTTGGAAGGGTATTTCTAAAACAGTTTGGCATGTCACCAACAGATTATCTGAACAACAGACCGGTTGAAAAAAGGAAATAATTTTATTCGCCGGACACGGGTGCACTATCCCTTCGTTCTCTAAAGGTAAGGAGGAGGATCGTGAGCACTATCAAGGTGGTGCCAATCCAGTCAAAACGACCAAAGGACACATTTAACCAAACCACCGCAATGAGCGCAGCTGAAAGTGGTTCTGCACAGGCAAGCAAACTACTTGTTCCGGCACCAATCAGTTTTACTGCAGTCAGGTAAGCATAAAAAGCGACCAGACTTCCCAATAGTATAATAAAAGCTGTACAAAGATAAGTATAGGCATCCCATCTCCCCTCTACTGCCCAGGGCGCGTGAAGAAAACTGGAAAAAAAGCCTCCAATAAGCATAGACCAACCTATGACTACTGTTGTGTTATAGCGTTTTAACAGCGCTATGGGCTGGATAGAATGAAAGGCCAGTGTAATTGCAGCAAGCAGTCCCCAGATCAGGGCCGGTTTGGAAATAGATAAATGTCCAACCTGACCGTGCGTAACCAGCAAAAACGTACCTGTTAGAGCAAATACAATCGCAATAAGTTCTATTAAGCTAGGCAATCGTTTTAGTTTTATGGTATAATAAATGGCAATGAGTACTGGCCCCAGATATTGAAGTACTGTCGCGGTAGCTGCATTAGAATATTTAATCGTTGCAAAATAAGAGTACTGAACCGCGACCATTCCGAAAATGGTGAACAATAACAGCTGAGCTGCATCTCTTCTGTTCTTCCAGATCCGAAACAAATCGGGCAGCTTTATAAGCCTAGCATACAACACCAGGACCAGTCCTGAAACCAATAGCCTTATGGTGAGCAGCCATTCTATGTTAACAGCCCGATGAACAAAGAGAAATTGACAACAAGCACCTGAAACACCCCATAACAATGCGGCCATAAAGGCCAGCAAACAGCCTTTTAATTTATTGTTTTCCATTTTTGCTGATGATCTCTGTTAAGGCAACATAGTAATTCTGGAATGCTTCCGGATCTGTATTCAGGAACAAATAAGGCTCAATGAGTTCCAGCTCCATCAAATACAATTCGCCATCCCGATGGACACCATCTACCCTTGCATACAAAGTGTCTGTTGCGAATTTTTCCACATAAAGACCTGCAGATTTAATTTGCTCCGGAGATGCGGTGACTTTACTGATCGTTCCTCCGTGATAATGCTGCACTCTAAAATCTCCTTTAGCCGGTTTCTTTAATAAACTGTGGCTAAATCTGCCGTTGAAGAATAAATAAGACCATTCTCCATCCACTATTTCCGGCATAAACGGCTGGGCCATATAGCTTTCATCTTTAAGAAGCTCATATATTTCGTCTCTATAGGTTTCGACGGTATCAATGCGAATATTCCAGGTATTTTTTGCTCCTGCGCTAACACATGGTTTAATGATCAGCTGTTCTGTTTTCAGTTTCAAAAATAGAACGGAGATATCTGGTGTGGTACCTTTTTCCAAAAACAGGGTCGGGATCACATTTAGTCCGGCATCTGCGATCTCCTTAAGATAATGTTTATCACTGTTCCATTTTACAATATCTGTTGAATTCAGCAGTTGAACACCCAGCGATCTGATCTGCTCCAGCCAAAGATAAAATTCGTTGATGTGTTCATGGTAATCCCATGGAGACTTGATAATGGCCAAATCATATTGTGTCCATTCTACATCTGGATCATTCCAAATTTCCTGCTCTATATGGATTCCTTTTTGTTTTAAAAAGCGCAAAAGCTCAGCATCTTCATCGTAAGCTGTTCCTGAAGTATATTTTTCCTGAATCTGGTAAGTTATAAAGGCTAATTTCATTTTGATAAATAGGGTGATGTCTAAAATGTGATTGGATCCATGGCAAAAGTATTTTAAATTTGGTTCTATAAAAAGAACCATTATTGTATTTTAAATAGAACCAATACTTTAGCACTATGGCCAAAACAGCTCCGGAAATCCTGATGACTTTTATTAAACTGGAGAAAACATCCAGAATGCCACTTTATATCCAGCTGTATGAAGAAATCAGTAAGGGAATTTTAAATGGAATGCTTAAAGCTGGAGACCGGATGCCTGCCACCCGTTTATTGGCCAAGGAATTTGGTATTGCCAGAAACTGTGTTATACAGGCTTATGAACAGTTAAGTATCGAGGGATACATCTGCAGTCAAACCGGCGCGGGCACCTATGTGACACAGATACCAGATAAACCAAAAATTAGGGTTGATCATTGTCTGCAGGACGAAGTGATATCAATAAGCACCAATGAGTTGCCTCATGCGAGGTTTGCTATGCAGGATTGTAACCGGGAATCGTTTATTCCATTTCAGGCATCTGTACCTTCCCTGCCTGATTTTCCATTTAAGACCTGGGGCAAAATTGCTGCAGATATTTACCGCAACATTCATCAGTATTATCTTGGTTATGATCACGGCCAGGGATACCTCCCCTTAAGAACAGCCATTTCTGATTACCTGAGAATCAACAGGTCTATCAATTGCGGACCAGAACAAATTGTAGTGGTGAACGGTTCCAGGCAAGCTATACATTTAATTGCGGAGTTGTTTGTGAAAAAAAACAGTCAATGCTGGATGGAAGACCCTGGTTATAATGGGGCAAAAACCGCCTTAGCTAAGTTTGGTGCCGAGATCTGCCCTATTCCTATACAAACCAAAGGTATTGATATTGACTATGCCATAGCACATTACCCCAATGCAAAACTGGCCTATATAACTCCATCTCATCAATTTCCCATGGGCATTACTATGCCACTTGACGAACGGCTAAAATTATTAAACTATGCGAGAAAGCATCAAATGGTCATTATAGAAGATGATTATGATAGTGAATTTCGCTATGATGGTCGGCCCTTTGCAGCGCTTAAAGGTATTGATACGCACGGAAATGTAATGTATATCGGAACGTTTAGTAAAATCCTGTTTCCGGCTTTGAGAATTGGCTATATGGTTTTGCCCAACCGCGAGTTAGCAGAAAAGTTCACTTTAATCAAAGCAATTACCGATCGTCAGAATCCAGTTATAGATCAGGCTATTTTAGCAGAGTTTATCCGGGAGGGTCATCTAAACCGGCATTTGCGCAAAATGCGCTTGCTCTATAAAAAGAACCAGGACGATCTGATCCTGCTACTGAAAACTTATCTTGGAGACAACATCGGCATATCTAAAGCTGAAGCAGGGATGCATTTTGTACTTACATTTAAAAACGCCGCGCACGCGGAACAAATTAAACGTCATGGAAAGCAAAAAGGGCTCACCTTATACCCAATTGATCATTTGTCCCTGCAATTTCACTATCCTGACAGTTTTCTTACAGGCTTTACTGGTTTCAGCTTTCCTCAAATGGAGGCAGGTGTGAAATTGATGAAGCAAATTATAGAAGATGAGTTATCTTTTGATTGAAGCCATCTTTAAGCCCATTAAAAGAAAAGCAGTAAGGATGAAGGTAAATGATCAACGACACCCATATAAAGGCGCAAAGTTAACAAGTTGTACAAATAGCTTGAACAAAGCTCAAACAATAGCATTGATTTTTCGTTCTTATAGTAGTTTAATTCATCTAAGTAAATTACAAAACGTCAGATATGGAAACATTCAACATCAAGATCAATAGTGATATATATGGAGTAAGGCTTAAAAGCCAAAACCCTTTAAGGATTAACGTGATCCGCCAGCATGTCGGATACGAGATTGGCAGGGATTTTTTTGGCAAATGGTATGATAACTCACGCCTGTCTGCGCTCGAAGATGACATTATTGAAGAAATTGGCAATTCGGTAGAAGCCAGAGGTCTTTAGATCGATTTAACTATCCCACACTTTTAAATTATGTACCAGGCTTATAAATACGATCGATAATAAAAGAAAACCAAATAACTAATAAATATAGCATTCAATATTTTACATCTAATTATTTTAGCATTTGTGATTTTAATCTATATTTGCCTCAGACATTTAAAATTTTATCGACATGTATAGAAGCATTGAAGATTTCATCAAGGACTGGACAGAAGAAGCGGAAGGAACTGCTAAGATTTTTTCCTCCATTACAGACAATACGCTTAAAGAAAAAGTTCACCCCGATGTCCGTTCACTGGAACGTCTAGCCTGGCACCTGACTCAGACTATTACTGAAATGGGCCACCGGGCCGGTTTATTTACGTCAGATGAGTTGGAGCATATTAAGGCACCTGATGAGGTTTTAGCTCTGACAGATACCTATACACAATATGCGAATCTGCTGGTTAAGGCTATTCGTTCAAAATACACAGACTCAGCATTATCGGACCAGGTTGAAATGTATGGAGAACAGTGGGAAAAAGGGAAAATATTGCGGGTCCTGATTGCGCACCAAACGCATCACCGCGGACAGATGACTGTAATTATGCGGATATTAGGTTTACCTGTTCAAGGGATTTATGGGCCTTCGAAAGAAGAATGGTCGGAATTTGGAATGGTTGCTCCTGATTGAAAATGATGAACGAGTCAAACGAAACAATCACTCATCAGGGAAAAACATTTACTCAAATTGACTATTCAGAAAAGAAATTACAAAACCGTGAATTCATAAACTGTGAATTTATAAATTGTAACTTTTCTAAAAGTGATTTAAGCTACAATGACTTTATGGATTGTCACTTCAAACAATGCAATTTTTCCTTAACCACTGTGGTAGGTACTGGGTTTAAAGACGCTACTTTTATTGGTTGCAAAATATTGGGCATTGATTTTTCAAAATGCAACAAGTTTCTGTTTTCCTTCTCTTTTGAACAAAGTCATCTGGATTATTCCACCTTTTTTGGCACCAAACTCAAAAAAACCAAGTTTATAGATTGTTCACTCAAGCAAACAGATTTTGAAGAAGCGGATCTGACATCCAGCATATTCCACAATTGTGATCTTTCAGGTACGAGCTTTGTTCGGTCTATTTTAGAAAAAGCAGATTTTCGTACGGCAAGAAATTTCAGTCTTGATCCGGCTGTGAATAAGGTTAAACAGGCAAAGTTTTCCGCGCTGAACCTTGCAGGGCTATTGTATCAGTTTAACCTGGATATTGATGATGATGGCTGATGATTACGCTATCTATAGCGAAAAACAAGAACTTTAAATAATAGAAAAGCAGAATAAACATGTTGTCTATTCTGCTTGCCTAAGTACCCGAGAGCAGATTCGAACTGCCACGCCGTTGCCAGCACCAGCCCCTCAAGCTGGCGCGTCTACCAATTTCGCCACCCGGGTATATTAAGTGCAAATATAGATTTAATCTCTAAAGTTTATAATGATAATTTGAACTTTTACAACTTATTTTATTGAAGCATCTATATAGATCTATGTAGTAAACAGGAAATCAGCCTTGTACCTGATCTTCGAGTTTATAAGTATAGACTTAATCCGTCATAAGCTAACCTAATGTTATCGGGCAGGACTTTCTCTACTTCGTTGTGCAGCCCAAGATTATGACTGATATGCGTAAGGTAGGTTACTTCTGCATTAATCTTTTTCGCAAAAGTAACTGCTTCCTCCAGGTTAAAATGAGAAATATGATCTGCAATTTGCAAAGCATTAATCACCAGAATTTTTGTACCCTTAATTTTCTCTGCGGCTTCTTCAGATATCGTTTTGGCATCGGTAATATAAGTGAAATCATTGACCCTGTAACCTAGAATAGGAAGCTTATAATGCATAATTTCAATTGGTTCAATAAGGGTCTCTCCAATGTTAAAAGAATGATCAGCAGAAATTTCATGTAAATTGATCTGTGGAAGTCCGGGGTACTGGATTTCAGAAAAAATATAAGAAAATTCTCTTCTTAATGCCTGTTCTACTCTGATCGTTGCATAAATGTCAATATTCTTTTTCAACAGATAGTTAAAAGGCCTGATATCGTCCAAACCAGCAATATGATCTTTATGCTCATGTGTATAAATGATTGCATCAAGATCCTTAACGCCGGCTCTGAGCATCTGATAACGAAAATCCGGACCACTATCAATAACAATAGTTTTATCGTCTGTTTCCAGAAGAACAGAAGTTCTGAGGCGTTTATCCCTGTAGTCATCAGACAGGCAAACTTCACAGCCACAACTGATGACCGGAATTCCCTGTGAGGTACCTGTTCCTAAAAACGTTACCTTCATTATCTCAAGTCAACTAACTCCACACCAGGATATTTTTTTGCATCAAAAATGAAGGTGCTTTCAGGCACTTTGACATTCGGCACAAAAGATTTAACGTTATAAGTATATTTATTTCCGTTCCTGTCAAAAATCACCACATTAGAGATCTGTTTAGCCATTTTATCTATACTTAGCCTCACCTTAAAATATGGCTTTTTAATATCGTTTGGCGCCAGGTCAACCATTTGATAAACCTTCCCTCCCGATTTACTTTCGCCAGTATAAATAGATTTAAATCCTTTTTCGTACATCGTAAAAATACGGGCAGGATTTAGTGCATCGCTGCCATTATCTACATTAGAAACCTGCACCTCTTTATCTGCTTTAAGGTAACTCCATTGGCTTTTACCATCACTGATCAGATCTTTATCGTCCATGCTCATTTTATATTTATTTGCATTGGCCTTGACATACAATATACCTTTTTGGCTTTCTTTTACTTTAGCTTCAGGATTATCTATCGTAAAAACGAACTCCGCTTTTACCACGTCATAGGATCTGTATTTTTTGCTTACTTCTGCTAAAATAGATTTAGCTTTGGCTTCTGGTTGTGCCTGTCCGGGCGTATAAATCCCCGCAATTAACATGAACAACAGGACTGTTATCTTTCTCATAAAAAATTTTTTACAGGCTTTGAACTACCTGATGAACTAATCGTTTAAGTTATTCAAGAATTGTTCCAAAGCATACTCATCAGGAATCAACACTTCTCTGGCTTTACTTCCTTCAAATGGTCCAACCACTCCTGCTGCTTCGAGCTGATCTATGATCCGCCCAGCCCTGTTGTAACCAAGTTTCAGTTTACGCTGAATCAAAGAAGTAGAGCCCTGCTGATGCATAACAATTAACCTGGCAGCATCTTCAAACATGGAGTCCCGATCTGAAGCATCAAAATCCATTTTAGCGTTTTCAGCTGCTTCGTCTACATATTCCGGCAATTGGTATGCCTCGGGATAACCTCTTTGATTACCGATGAATTCAGAAATACGGTCTACCTCTGGTGTATCCACAAAAGCACACTGAAGCCTGATCAGATCGTTTCCGGTTGAAAGAAGCATATCCCCTCTACCAATCAGCTGATCTGCACCCCCACTATCCAGAATGGTCCGTGAGTCAATTTTAGAAAGTACTCTAAAGGCTAGCCTCGCCGGGAAGTTGGCTTTAATAGTACCGGTTATAATATTAACGGATGGACGCTGCGTAGCCAGAACCAGGTGAATTCCCACCGCCCTCGCAAGTTGTGCCAATCTGGCAATCGGAGTTTCTACTTCTTTACCTGCAGTCATCATCAAATCCGCAAACTCATCCACAATCAGTACAATATATGGCAAGAACCTGTGCAGGTTGTTTGGATTTAATTTACGTTTAATAAACTTCTCGTTATACTCTTTCAGATTTCTAACCTGCGCATCCTTCAACAGGTCATACCGCTGATCCATTTCGATACAAAGGGAATTCAGCGTATTAATTACTTTTTTAGTGTCTGTAATAATCGCATCAGCTTCGCCAGGAAGTTTAGCCAAAAAGTGACGTTCTATCTTATTAAACAAGGTTAACTCCACTTTTTTAGGGTCAACCAGTACAAACTTAAGCTGTGAAGGGTGCTTTTTATATAAAAGAGACACCAGAATGGAATTGATCCCTACAGATTTACCCTGACCAGTCGCCCCTGCAACAAGCAGGTGGGGCATTTTAGACAAATCACCGATATATACCTCATTGGAAATGGTTTTACCCATTGCTATCGGCAGGTCCATTGTTGTTTGCTGGAACTTTTCTGTAGCCAGGATACTTCTCATAGAAACCATTTCAGGATGCATATTTGGTACTTCAATACCAATAGTTCCCTTCCCTGGCATAGGCGCAATGATACGTATACCTAAGGCTGCAAGGCTTAAGGCGATGTCATCCTCCAGATTTTTAATTTTCGAAATCCTTACGCCTGGTGCAGGTATAATTTCATAGAGTGTTACAGTTGGGCCAATAGTCGCCTTGATCTTGTCAATCTCAATATTATAATGGTTCAGTGTTTCTACAATTTTGTTCTTATTCGCCTCCAGCTCTTCTGCATTAACGGAGATTTTATTGGAACCATAATTTTCCAGCAAGTCCAGATGTGGATACTTATAGCTGGCCAGATCCAGTGTTGGATCATAGGTACCAAACTGCTCCACCAGTTCCTCAGATTTCTTCTCCTCTTCTGTTTTTTCTATAGTAAGCTCTGGCTCGGCTTTAGGCTCTTCTGCCACCACTTCCATTTCAAATAATTTATTGGGTTGTATAGCGGAAGGAGGTGGTGTAGACGGGCTTGGGGAAAGTACAATTGGTGTATTAGATACCGGCAGGACTACCGGAATAATTTCTTCTGGTTCCTCAGCTTTTCTTTCTTCAAACCGGTTTGGGTTTTGTACAATATTTTGTTCTTGTTTTCGCTGATTTGGAAAGCGATCTCTTACCGGAAATTCGACCGGCTCAGATTTGATCTCATTTTCAAGCTCAACATGATCCGGAACTTCAGGAACAAAATCCTTTTTCCGTTCCGGCAGTTTAAAGTCAATATTATAGGCAATAATAAGAATAGTTAAGGCCAGGAATGTAACCAAACCGCCTACTCCTGCCACACCAATCTGTGCGACCAGCAATTTATTGGTCCAATAACCAAATTCACCTTCAATGTAGTGTGGAGCTTCTCCCATAAAGGAATGTGCAAAGCCCAGTGTTAAAGAGGTAAACAACAGAAAGAACAAGCTGTATCCAAGGGTTTTCTCCATTGGGAAAATCCGAACTTTGAACAACAGACGGTATCCAATTACAAAAAACACAAAAATGAACAGGAAAGAAGCCAATCCAAACCACTCATAAATAAACTGATGAGACAACAATGCTCCAAACTTACCCAGCCAGTTTTGTACAACCGGGGTTACATTCATGGCTTTGAGCTCATCAAAAGTTTTAAATAAATTGTGCCATCCACCATTCGCATCAATCACATAACTGTAATCGTCCTGCCATGTAAACAGGTAGGAAGTAAATGCGATAAGAAAATATAAAGACAGGATTACAAAGAATAATCCCAGAATTTTAATGACACGTTCATTATGAAAATCAAAGCTGGGCATTCTTGTCTGAAATCGCTCTCTTTCCGGTTTGGCCGACCTTGCTCCTTGTTTTTCCGCAGATTCGTTCTTGAATGAATTAGATTTAAATTGGTTTCCCCTTAGCGCCATTTTACTTTATTCGTATTAATCACCAGCAAATATAAAATATAAAAATTGTATGTATTGAGGATTGCAAGTACATCTACAATATATTTAACATTGCTGATCTGTTAGAGATTTTATACATCCCAGATTCTGAGTCTTATTTTTTTGATATAATGTCTTACATCCAGCACCAAGGCGGCAAGCACATAAAAGATAATTGGAAAACCTACCGCAAGAAAAGAGGAGTAGATAAAGAACAATCTGATCTTGCTGATGGATATATTCAGTTTATCGGCAAGGTAGGTACATACGCCAAAACTTTGCTTTTCAAAAAAAGTAACCACTCGCTGAAACATGTCAATTCCTTTAGTTTTTATTCTGGTCATACAATTTAGACATTTTTTTTGATAGCGAGCGCTATTATTTAATCAAAAACGTATAAAAACCAGGAATCGGTATTGAATCAAAATATTTTTAAACTTCTGTAACTTATACCAATCCAGCTTTGACCAGGATATCTTCCATCTCGCGCTGAAGTTTCTTTGCTTCCTCTCTCGCCTTTTCTGCAAAGTCCAGGCCCTTACCCGCATATATAATTCCGCGGGAGGAATTAACCAGTAGTCCACAGGTAGAATTTAATCCGAACTCACATACATCTGACAAGCTTCCTCCTTGTGCGCCCACCCCTGGAACGAGTAAAAAGTTATCTGGGGCAAGTCTTCTGATATTTTCAAATTCTTTTCCTCTGGTCGCACCTACTACATACATCAACTGTTCTTCATTTGCCCATTGTGAAGAAATCCGGATGACCTCTTCGTATAATTTACCTTCGGGTACTTGCTGGGTTTGGAAGTCACTATGAGATGGATTTGAAGTTAATGCCAGTAATATCACCCATTTGTCCTTATATTCCAGAAAAGGGCCTACTGAATCTTTACCCATATAAGGGGCAACAGTAATCGAATCGAAGCTCATTCCTGATTTCTCTGCATTAAAAAAAGCATCGGCATACATTGCTGATGTATTTCCAATGTCTCCCCTTTTTGCATCAGCGATAGTGAAAATATTTTTCGGGATGTATTTCCAGGTTTCGATTAAACTTTCCCAACCCCTTAAACCCCGGGCCTCATAAAAAGCGGTATTGGGTTTATAAGCAACACAAAGATCTTGTGTTGCGTCAATGATCTGTTTGTTAAATTCCAGTACCGGGTCTTTATACTTAAGCAGGTGCTCTGGAACTTGTTCAAGTACAGTATCTAGGCCTACACATAAAAAAGACCGTTTTTTCTGGATTTCTTCAAATAGCTGGGTTTTGTTCATCTGGTAAAATTTGTGCAAATATGTTAATTTTAAACAGGTATCAGGAAGGGATTTTCAAACTTTCTTGTAATTTATTTTTAAGATTTTCCTTTTTTTCTTGGAGATTAATTTACAAATACATACAATTGCAACATAATTCTCTAAAAGTTATCTGACCATTCCAGAAAATCTCAAACGTTTTGTTTCAAAATAACACTTACTCTTGCATTTTTTGCTTTGCTCAGTTGATAATTACTTTTAACAAAAATTCGCTACATACTACATAAATGTTTAACAAAACAGAATTAAATGAAAAACTCACCGCTGAATTGCGTGAGCTGGCAAAAGCGCAGGGCATCCTAAATGCTGATGAGTTACGTAAAGCCGAACTGGTAGAGATCATGGCTCAAATTACGAACCAGGATACTGCAACACTCTCACCCGGAACAGAAACTGTTCTGGAAAAAGTTGCTAAACCTAAATTAACTAAAGCTGCAGCAACTGGTGATAAACCTGTAAGAAAACGCACACGCATTCCAGCGAAGGATGAGAAAGATACGGCAGCTCCAACTAAGGCAACTTTATTTGACACACCCTCTGCAGAGCCATTGGAAAGTCTTCCTGAAGTGCCTGCAGAAGAGCCGGTAGTAAAAACAACTGCACCTGTAGTACAGGTTACTGAAAACAAAAAAGTAACTGAAGCGCCGGCTCCTGCTCCCGCACAAAATAATCCGGATCAGAAGAGGAACAAGCCCGACAACAGACCTAAAAACCCAAATGCCAACAATGGCAATAGCGGGAACAATATTGGAAATAACAATAAACAACCGCAGAACGAAAACAGCTACTCGAATCTGGACTTCGATAACACCATTACCAATGAGGGTGTTCTGGAAATTATGCCAGACGGTTATGGCTTCCTTAGATCTGCCGATTACAACTACTTGTCTTCGCCTGATGATATTTACGTATCCCAGTCCCAGATCAAATTATTTGGACTAAAGACAGGAGATACAGTGAACGGAAGTATCCGTCCTCCTAAAGAAGGCGAGAAATATTTTCCGTTGGTTAAAGTAGAAACTATCAATGGTCGTTTACCGGCAGACGTGAGAGATCGTGTTCCTTTTGATTACCTGACACCGTTATTTCCTACAGAAAGATTAAATCTGTTTACAGAAACCAATAATTACTCTACACGTATCATAGACTTGTTTACCCCGATTGGTAAAGGTCAGCGCGGTTTAATTGTGGCACAGCCTAAAACAGGTAAAACCAATTTACTGAAAGAAGTTGCCAACGCAATTGCGAAAAATCACCCTGAGGTTTATCTGATCATTCTTTTGATCGATGAACGCCCTGAAGAGGTTACAGATATGGCCAGAAGCGTAAGAGCAGAAGTTATTGCTTCTACTTTTGATGAGCCTGCAGAAAGACATGTTAAAATCGCCAACATTGTTTTAGACAAAGCTAAACGATTGGTAGAATGTGGTCATGATGTAGTGATCCTGCTGGATTCAATTACCCGTCTGGCAAGAGCATACAATACAACGGCCCCTGCTTCAGGAAAGATTCTTTCTGGTGGTGTGGATGCTAATGCTTTACATAAACCAAAACGTTTCTTTGGTGCAGCACGTAACATAGAAAAGGGCGGTTCATTAACGATACTTGCAACAGCTCTGACTGATACCGGTTCAAAAATGGATGAAGTGATCTTTGAAGAATTCAAGGGTACAGGTAATATGGAATTACAACTGGATCGTAAATTATCGAACAAACGTATATTCCCTGCAATTGATATTACAGCTTCAAGCACCAGAAGAGATGATCTGTTACACGACAGAGATACTTTACAGCGTGTATGGATCTTAAGAAACCATTTGGCAGACATGAACTCTCAGGAAGCAATGGAATTTGTACAGGCACAAATAAAAGGCACAAAATCTAATGAAGAGTTTTTAATATCTATGAACAGCTAGATAATGAAGAAACATATTCCTAATGCGTTAACCTGCGCGAATCTTCTTTCCGGATGTATTGGGATTGTTTTTGCTTTTAAAGGCGAGTTTAACATCACGGCCTATGCGGTCTTAATGTCTGGAATTTTTGATTTCTTTGATGGGTTTTCTGCCAGGTTACTGCATGTAAAATCAAATATTGGTAAGGAACTGGACTCACTGGCTGATATGGTGAGTTTTGGTTTTCTTCCGGGAGTAGTGATGTTCCAGCTTTTAGCCCAGAGCGACTACTCCTCACCGTATTTACCTTATTTTGGTTTCATCATCACCATTTTTTCTGCGCTCAGGTTAGCAAAATTTAATATAGATACCAGACAAACGGAAGATTTTATTGGTTTAAATACGCCAATGAATACTTTATTTATCGTTTCTCTTCCTTTTATTCAGAGAGACTATCCTGCATTGATCAATTCTACATTGCTGCTTTTAGGTTTAACGCTGCTCATGAGCGGCCTTCTGGTCAGCGAAATCCGAATTTTCTCTCTTAAATTTGGCTCACTGGATTGGGCAGGTAATAAAATAAAATTTATATTCCTGATCATTTCAGCAATCCTGATTGCATTTTTGAAATTTGCGGCTATACCGTTTGTACTCGTGCTGTATATTGCCACATCGATATTGCATTTTAAACGCAACAGCCCATCCGAAGAAAATAAAAGTTAAAGTCTTTTTTCCAATTCTGCCCTGGCCTGATCAAGCTGCCCGTACAAAAGCTGAACAAATTCATTCACCTCATTAAACAGAGCGGGAATTTGATCTACCTCTTTCAGATCACGTGCACAATGTTCAATCATTTGCATGTGGTCTTTTGCATCTTCCCTGCCCACATATACAAAAGTTGGTTTGATCTTGTGTGCAAATCCAGAAGCCTTTGCCCAATCCTCATCTCTCACAGCCTGCTCCAGATCTGCCATATATACAGGCGTTTGCTGCTTGAACATATCGATCATTTCGATCATAAATTCAGCGCTGTCTCCAGACATGTCCTTCAGATAAGAAAGATCAAGCGGCAAATTATTTTTTTCTAAGTCGATCATTAAACAAAACTAATAAATTATACTTTTATGACTGGCAGATTATCTGCCAAACTTTTTAATATTTCTGAAATTTCCACTCCTAAAACAGGATGCACTACATTTCCGGCTATTTCAGTCAGTGGCACCAACACAAATTTACGGTACTGCATTTGAGGGTGCGGAACCTGAAGCCGGCCGGGAATATCAATAATTTCATTACCGTACAGAATCAGGTCAATATCGATCAATCTTGCCCCCCATTTCTCATGCCTTATCCGCCCCAACTCTTTTTCAATGGACAGGATCTTTTCCAATACCTCTTCTGCAGGAAATCTGGTTTCTACTTCAACTGCAATATTTAGAAAAGAGGGTTGATCTTCTTTTCCCCAGGCTGCAGTTTCATAAAAAGAGGAAATCCCTTTTACTACCCCAACTTCTTTCTCAAGATAATCAATTGCATCCGTAATCAGCTGACGTCTCTCCCCTAAATTACTTCCGAGTAACAAATAAACAGTTTGTCTATCCAATAGCATATATATGGCAACATTTTATAATACGCTCTAAAGTTAGGAAACATCTCGGAGCTTATTGCGTTTTGTAACCTGAAGCTATTATAGGATTCCTATATTTACAAAATAATTGACCTTTAATATGAAAGATTTTTTCAAATATGTTTTTGCTACAGTTCTTGGTTTTGTGATTTCCATTGTCCTGATTAGCTTAGTTTTCGTGGCCATTATAATTGGCATTGTCTCCTCGATAAGTGAAGACAAAAAGATTCCTGTAGAAAGCAACAGCGTTCTGTATTTAAATCTTGATCAAACCATTAAAGAACGTACCCTTAACAAACATTTTGAAAATCTTCCGGTCATTGGCTCCGGCGAAAAGAGCATTGGTTTCAATGATCTGATCAGAGGCATTAAAAAAGCAAAAACAGACGATAATATCAAATGTATTTATCTCAACGTAAGCGCACCTGGCGCAGGAAAGGCCACGCTTAAAGAGATCAGGGACGCGCTGATTGACTTTAAGTCCAGCAAAAAACAAATTATCGCTTATAGTGAAGTCTATTCACAGGATGCTTATTACCTTGCCTCTGCAGCCAGCAAGGTATATCTCAATCCTCAGGGAGCGCTGGAGTTTAAAGGTTTCAGTTCGGAGCTTATGTTTTTTAAAGGTGCGCTGGAGAAACTTGGTGTGGAAGCACAGATTATACGCGTTGGAAATTATAAAAGTGCTGTAGAGCCCTTTATCACAGATAAAATGAGCGATTACAACCGCCAGCAGGTTACGGCTTATGTAGGTGGCCTGTACAATACCTTTCTGGAAGGAATAGCTCAAACCAGAAATATTCCAAAAGACAGCCTGTTCTCCTGGGCAAATAATTATAAGATCCAGCTTCCGCAGGATGCTTTAAATGCAAAAATGGTAGATGGATTGAAATACAAAGACGAAATCATTGCCGAACTTAAAACGCTGAGCGGAACAGAAAAAGGCAACAATATGCGTACGGTAACCATCAATGACTACGCAGAGAACCTGAGTCAGGATACACCTTCTGCAAAAGATAAAATTGCGGTTGTATACGCAAACGGAGATATCACCGGTGGCGAAGGTGATGATAATTCTATAGGGTCTGAAAGAATTTCAAGAGCCATCAGAAAAGCCAGGGAAGACAGCAGTATCAAGGCTATCGTTCTTAGAGTTAATTCGGGAGGAGGCAGTGCACTGGCATCTGATGTGATCTGGAGAGAAATCATCCTTAGTAAAAAAGTAAAGCCTGTAATCGCTTCTTTTGGCGACGTTGCGGCTTCAGGGGGATATTATATTGGGTGTGCAGCAGATTCTATCTTTGTTCAACCGAACACAATCACCGGATCAATTGGCGTTTTTGGTATTATTCCTAATTTCCAAAATCTGTTGAACAACAAGCTGGGTGTTACCTTTGATGGTGTTAAAACCGGAAAGTATGCAGATATTATGAGTGTAAATCGCCCTTTGACTTCAGGAGAACGTTTTATTATCCAAAATGATGTCAACCATGTCTACGACAGTTTTATTACCAGAGTAGCGGATGGACGCAAAAAGGCAAAGGATTATATCAATTCTATTGGCGGCGGTCATGTTTGGGTTGGTACTGATGCTGTAAAAAATGGCCTCGCAGACAGGTTAGGAAGTTTTAACGACGCAATTGTTGCTGCTGGGAAAAAAGCAAAATTAAAGGAATACCGCGTTGTTGAATATCCTGAAAAAATGGATCCATTTAAATCACTGATTGAAAATACAACAGATAAGATCAAGGTTTATTATGCCAAACAGGAATTTGGAGACAATTACCTCCTTTATCAGCAAATGAAAAAAGCCATCATTAATTCTGGACTACAAGCAAGAATGCCGTTTGAAATCAAAGTACAATAGTTCTTTTTGCTACTGTACTTTTCTCCATCCCGGATGGATAGTTAAATAAGTATTGCTTACAGATTCATTTTTAGGGTGAATGGTCATTGCTTTTGTAAAGTACTGGTCATTCGCCCTTTTTACATCAAAGTACTTCCGTTGAGTCTTTCCGGTCAACAGCTTTTTTATCAGAGTGGCTGCATCCCATATTCAGGGCAAACAACCCGATAAAAACCAGTTTTATATTATTTATCAGCTATATTTTTTCTGTAAAAAGAGCAAAAAACTGTGCCACGATTGCTTAAACAAAAAACAAAGCTTTTTTTTAACTTAGCAGTCCATGGAAAACAAGACCATATCCCGTACGCTTCGTTTGCTTTCCCAATTGATGGAACTGCACAATGAGAACTCATTTAAGATCAAATCTGTAGCCAATGCTGCTTTTAAAATAGATAAACTCCCTTTCGCAGTCAAAGATAAAACCCTGGAAGAGATTGAAAAAATAGATGGTCTGGGCAAGAGCATTTCTTCCAAGGTCTGGGAACTGCTGAATAAAGGAACCATGACCGATCTGGACAACATTCTCCGGGAAACACCTGAAGGTATTGTTGATATGCTCGGTATTAAAGGTATCGGTCCAAAAAAGATTGTTGTTATCTGGAAAGACCTGGGTATAGAGACCGTTGGAGAGCTGTATTATGCCTGCAACGAAAACCGCTTAATTGAAGCCAAAGGCTTTGGCTTGAAAACACAGGAAGAAATTAAAAAAGTGATTGAATTCAGCATGGCTGCGCAGGGTAAATTCCTATATGCACGTGCAGAAGGTCCGGTCAATAAGCTTTTCGCCGATTTTGCATTATGGCTGACCCAGTTTAAGAATGATCCCCTGCTGGGCATAGGTGGAGATTACCGCCGTTGCCTGGAAATTATAGAAGAGGTTCCTTTTTTGATTGGCTCAGATTCACCCGAAGAAGTTATAGATCAGCTGGCTGATTTTGAACCCCTGTCTTTTCTGGAACAAACAGATGGTTGCTTTGTTGCAGATAGCCCATTCGGTTTAAAAATAAAACTTCAGGTTACAGAAAAAGATTCATTTTACCTGGACTGGTTTATCTTAACCGGAAATGAGCAGCACGTTACCGAAGTACTGAAACGGGCGGGCCCGGGCCCTTTTACCAGTGAACAATCTATTTATCAGAAAGCGGGATTGACTTATGTGGAACCTGAACTTCGGGAAGGTTTAAATGAACTCGAACTGGCCAGAACAAATAAGCTCCCCCTCCTAATCACGGGACAGGATCTTAAAGGAAGCCTTCACAACCACTCCACCTGGAGTGACGGCGTCCACACACTCGAAGAAATGGCCCTGTTCTGCAAAGAAACCCTGAAACTGGAGTACCTGGGCATTTGCGACCACTCGAAATCAGCCTTTTATGCCAATGGGCTAAATGAACAACGGGTTTACGCTCAACATCAGGAAATTGATGCCTTAAATCAAAAACTTGCCCCTTTCAGAATATTTAAAGGCATTGAAAGTGATATTCTAAACGACGGCTCCCTGGATTACAGTGAAGAGATTCTTAAGACATTTGATTTTGCAGTGGCATCTGTGCACAGCAATTTAAGAATGGATGAAGAAAAGGCGACGACCAGGTTAATCAAGGCTATTGAAAACCCATATACAACGATCCTCGGGCACCCAACCGGAAGGCTTCTTCTGAGTAGAAAAGGCTATCCTATAGATTATAAAAAAGTGATCGATGCCTGCGCCAATAATGGGGTAGTTATAGAAATCAACGCCAATCCGCTCCGTCTTGACCTGGACTGGCGCTGGCACAGGTATGCACTGGAAAGAGGCGTCTTACTTTCGGTAAATCCAGATGCTCACCGCACAGAAGGTTTCCATGACATGCATTATGGTGTACTCGTTGGTAGAAAGGGTGGTTTAACTGCTCCTCAGTGCCTTAATGCCATGAGCCTTACAGAAATTTCCACTTTCTTTGAAACAAAGAAAAACAGCCTATCGTTATCAAATCAGAAATAAAAAGCGTTGAAAAAACCTGCAAAAATACTTGTAATCAGATTGAGTTCTATGGGAGACATCATATACACTACGCCGGTAGTACGATGTCTTAAAGAACAATTACCTGACTGTGAAGTTCATTTTCTGACTAAACCTGCTTTTCAGTACATCTATCAGAACAATCCATACCTTAGCAAACTCCATACATTAAGGCCAAAACTCTCTGATACGATTAAGGACATCAAAGCAGAAAAATTTGATCTGATTGTAGACCTGCACAATAACCTGCGTACTTCCATCATCAAACTGTCTACCCACATCCCTTCCACAACGTATAAGAAAGACAGGATCAATAAATGGCTTGCATTGAAATTCAAATGGAAGAAAATGATCTCCCCAAAACACCTGGTAGAGAGATATCTGGATACTGTTAAATTTCTTGGTGTTCAAAACGACAATAAGCCCATCGATTATTACATATCCAAAGATTACCAGTTAAAAGATCTCCTTCCTCCATCTCATCAGGAAAAATACGTGGCCTTTGTAATCGGAGCAACCCACTTTACCAAACGTTTGCCAAATGATCAGATCATTAAAATCTGTGAAGGTATTGATTCACCCATTGTACTGCTTGGAGGACAGGATGTAAAAGAAAATGCAGACCTGATTCAAAATACTCTTGGAAATAGGATATACAATACCTGTGGACTAACCAATCTGGATCAATCAGTCTTTCTAGTGTCCAAAGCACATAAAGTCGTCGGATTTGACACCGGTCTTACCCATATATCCGAAGCCTTTAACAAGCCTCTTGCTTCTATCTGGGGAGGCACAACTCCCGAACTTTTGGGTGTACAGCCTTATAAAATTTCCGAATCCCTTATTGCCGGAATTGAACTTTCCTGTAGACCCTGCTCAAAATTCGGTTTAGAAAAGTGCCCCCTCGGACATTTCAAATGTATGAAAGACCTGCCGGAAGCTCCCATTATTGACTTCATAAATAGTTAAACCTATGAACCCGACAATAACAATAAAATAAACAGATGAAACAGCTTCTTTTAATAAGACACGGAAAATCAGACTGGAAAGACAGCCATATTACTTCAGATTTTGACCGGCCGCTTAATCATCGCGGACATAAAAACGCACCCGCGATGGCAGAAAAAATCCTAAAGAAAGGACTGGTACCTCAACATATTGTTAGCAGTCCGGCCATACGAGCATGGTCTACTGCAAAACACTTTGCTGAAGTATGGAATTTCAAAACCGGCGACCTTCAGGCAGAAAGCGCCATATATGAAGCAAACACAACTGCTTTACTAAAAATAGTGAATGGTTTTTCTAACGATATTGACAGTATCGCAATGTTTGGACATAATCCTGGATTTACAGATTTCGCAAATTATCTGGCTGATGCTGACCTGTACAACATTCCTACTGCTGGAGTTGTGGTACTCCGTTTCGATACAGACGACTGGGCAGAAATAGGTCATCATACAGGCACCATGTTGTTATTTGATTTTCCTAAGAACACAGATGAGCCGCATTGATAGTGGATCAAGAACAACATAGTATGCATGATTTAACAGCGGTTAAAACTTAAGATGTTTTACCGTTAGTCCATTATTAATCAATTGTTTTAGAGAATCAATTCCAATTTTCAAATGTGTTTCCACATAGTTTGAAGTAACTGAACTGTCACTCTCCGTTGTTTTAACTCCTTCAGGAATCATTGGCTGATCAGATACCAGCAATAAAGCACCTGTAGGAATTTTGTTCGCAAAACCCGTTGTGAAAATAGTCGCCGTCTCCATATCTACCGCCATAGCACGCAGGCTTTTCAAATATTTTTTGAAATTCTTGTCATGCTCCCAAACTCTTCGGTTGGTGGTATAGCAGGTTCCTGTCCAATAATCACGTGAATGATCACGAATGGTCGTCGAAATTGCTTTCTGTAAAGCAAAAGCAGGAAGTGCCGGCACTTCGGCAGGCAAATAATCATTAGAAGTCCCCTCTCCCCTTATCGCAGCAATTGGAAGGATAAGATCACCGAGCTGATTTTTCTTCTTTAAACCGCCGCATTTACCTAAAAACAGAACCGCTTTAGGCATTATAGCTGTCAAAAGGTCCATCATAGTTGCCGCCAGCGGACTTCCCATACCAAAATTGATAATGGTGATTCCATTTGCTGTGACACTTTGCATAGGCTTGTCCAGACCGACAATCGGTGCATTGTCATTCCACTCCGAAAACATCTGTAGGTATTTACTAAAATTGGTCAGCAGGATATACTGTCCAAATTCTTCCAATGGACGTCCGGTATATCTTGGAAGCCAGTTTCTCACAATATCTTCTTTTGATTTTAAACCTGATTTAACCGGAGATTCTACCTCTTTCGATTTTTTCACTTTTCCTGCAGCGTCAGCTGCTTTTTTTACATCTTTTTCTTCGTTCATATATTTCTCCTTATTTATTAATTATTCATAACACTGTTTAAATCCGGGAGTCATTTCTGGAAATAACAAGTTAAAAAAAATCCCCGTAAAAACGGGGATTAAATTCTTATGCAGCTTTTAACTTTTTAAAATCGGCTTTTTCAAATTTTTCCACCGCGTAATCTAGTGTGATATTCAATTCCTTGACACCAGGGTCGGAAGGGATATCAAACATAGCATCCAGCATAATGGCCTCGCAAATGGATCTTAATCCCCTTGCTCCCAGCTTATATTCCATCGCCTTATCGACAATAAAATCCAGGACTTCATCTTCAAAAACCAATTTCACTCCTTCAAATTCAAACAACTTCACATATTGGCGAAGTAAAGAATTCTTAGGCTCCGTCAAAATATTTCTTAATGCTGCCTTATCCAGTGGATTTAAGTGCGTTAAAACAGGTACACGCCCAATCAGCTCCGGAATCAGACCAAAGGACTTCAAATCCTGGGGCGTAATGTACTTATACAGATTTTTAAGATCGAGATCTTCATCATCCTTTTTCACTTTATATCCTACTGCCTGTGTACGCAAACGATTGGCTATTTTACGCTCAATACCATCAAAAGCACCACCGCAAATGAAAAGAATATTATTCGTGTTCACCGGGATCATTTTCTGATCCGGGTGTTTACGTCCACCCTGAGGCGGCACATTCACAACAGTACCTTCCAAAATTTTAAGCAGAGCTTGCTGAACGCCTTCGCCGGATACATCTCTGGTAATAGACGGATTATCACTTTTACGGGCAACCTTATCTACTTCATCAATGTAAACAATACCGCGTTCTGCAGAAGCCACATCATAATCAGCAGCCTGCAACAAGCGCGTCAGGATACTTTCGACATCTTCCCCAACATAACCAGCTTCAGTTAGTACTGTAGCATCGCAGATGCAAAACGGTACGTGCAATATTTTAGCTATAGTTTTTGCAAGTAAAGTTTTACCAGTACCAGTTTCGCCAACCAGCATGATATTTGATTTTTCAATCTCTACTTCATCCTCCTGGTTTACTTTCTGACTTAATCTTTTATAATGGTTATAAACCGCTACAGAAAGCACCTTTTTTGCATCATCCTGACCAATTACATATTGATCAATATGTTGCTTAATTTCTAACGGCTTCAATAAGGTTACCGATGCGTCCAGACCTTTTGATTTCTTACTGCCCAACTCCTGTACCAGCAACTGATTCGCCTGCGCCACGCATTTATCACAGATAAAGGCATCCAGACCTTCAATAAGCATCAAAGTGTCCTGCTTGCCAGAACCACAAAAGGAGCAGCGGGATTCTTTATTTTGTTTAGCCATTTTATTATTTATTGTTTGAACCCAATACCTCATCAATCATTCCAAAGCTTTTCGCCTCTTCTGAAGTCATCCAGTAGTCACGATCTGAAGCTTTTTCCACCCATTCATAGGTTTGGCCAGAATGACTAGAGATAATATCATATAATTCTTTCTTCAATTTAAGCATTTCCCTCAAGTTGATCTCCATATCAGAAGCTACACCTTGTGCCCCCCCCGATGGCTGGTGAATCATCACGCGGGAATGTTTCAATGCCGCACGCTTGCCTTTTGCACCAGCAACCAACAGAACTGCTCCCATAGAAGCCGCCATACCTGTACAAATTGTAGCCACATCCGGGGTAATGTACTGCATAGTATCATAGATACCCAGACCTGCATACACAGAACCGCCAGGAGAGTTGATATAGATCTGTATATCTCTGTTACTGTCCGTAGACTGCAGGAACAAAAGCTGTGCCTGAATAATATTTGCATTTCCATCATAGATGGCATCACCTAAAAAGATGATACGATCCATCATCAAGCGAGAGAAAACATCCATCTGAGCAACGTTTAACTGACGTTCCTCAATAATATAAGGGGTCATGCTCTTAGGAGAATTATTTGCCTGGCTGATGAAACGATCTACATTCAAACCGTTTATACGGTGATGTTTAACTGCGTATTTTCTAAATTCGTCTTTATCTATTTTCATGAGAATCTATTTTTTATCTTTTATATGCTTATCAATAGTAAACAAACTAATTTGCTAATTTATTATGGTATTGTAAAATTTGAACAGCTTTTATATACATAAGGCGGCCTTAAAAAAGCCGCCTTACGTTCATTTATAAAATTAGATGATTCCCTTTCGAATTAAACCAACTCTACAAATTTATTATAAGCTATATCTTTTTGGTCTAAAGTAGCCACAGATTTAATGTATTCAAATACTTTAATCGCTTTTACTTCTTCAAAGATGCGGTTCGCATTGTCCTTTTCCTTAAGGAAAGTCGCTGTATACTGAGCCAACTGATCTTCAGGCAGCGGACTTGGACTGTACATTCTGAACTGAGCATCTAAACGTTGTTTAGCCGTTTGGAAAACATCCTCATATTTAATCTCAATGTTATTTTCTTTAATCAATTTGTTCTCAATTAAAGTCCATTTCAGATTTTTAGCAAAATCTTCATATCCTTCTGCCAACTCTTCGTCGGTCAGTTTTTCGTTGGTTGCTTTCAACCATTTACGTAAAAATTCATCAGGTAATTCGATTTTAATGCTCTCAGTCAGTTTAGTATAGATATCATTTTGCAATTTACGATCTGCATCTTGCTTAAACATACCTTCTACTTCGTCAGTAATCTTCGCAGTAAATCCAGCTTCGTCTGTTACCACACCTTCACCAAATATTTTATCAAAGAACTCTTGGTTTAAATCTGCCTCCTCTAAACGGTTTACATTTTTAACCGTCACTTTGAATTTAGAATTTAACTCTTTAGCATCCTCCTCGCTAATGTTCAATAATTTGGCAATTGCACCCTCATTTTTATCAAAAGCTTTCTGGATATCCAATTCAACAACATCGTCTTTTTTAAGCCCGATTAAAGATTTATGAATCTTTTTATCTTTAACCAAATCCAAACGAATAGATCCTGTTGCGTTAATTCCACCTTCAAAAACTGAACCATCAGGAGAAAGTTGTGCTAATTCGGCATAAAGTACGTCATCATCTGCCGAAACTTCAGGGTTTGTCATTTTGCCATAGCTTCTGCGGATATTTTTTATACGTGAAGCCAGAGTTTCCTCATCTGCTTTTACATTGTAGTCAGTAAACTTATCTTTAGAAGTAATGTTTACATCAACAGCAGGGGCAAGTCCCAGTTCATAATCAAATTCAAATTCGTCCGTATTGTCCCATTTGAATTCTTTAGTATCATCCATAACCGGCAAAGGCTGGCCAAGGATCTCTACTTTGTTCTCAGTAAGATAATTATTTAAAGTTTCGCTTAGCAGATTATTGATTTCTTCAACAAGGATGCTTTTGCCATACATTTTTTTGATATGGGCTGCAGGCACCATTCCTTTACGGAAACCAGGAAGGTTTGCTTTCTTAGCCTGATCTTTGATGGCTTTATCAACCTTTTCAGTATAATCTTCAGGGGCAATCTTAATTTTTACGATTGCATTTAAATCGTTAATTTTTTCCTGTGTAATGTTCATTTTTCTGAATCAAAATATTTTACCAATGTCCTTATATAAAAATTCCCCCGTGTTGCGGGGGAATTTCAATGTGCGGAAGAAGGGACTCGAACCCCCACGCCGTGAAGCGCCAGATCCTAAGTCTGGTGCGGCTACCAATTACGCCACTTCCGCAGTTAGGAGTTGTTTAGGACTGCAAAGATAGAGATTGTTTTTAAAAGTCAAAATGCTTTTTCAATTATTTTAAAAAAAAGATCAGAGCTGGTTTAACTGCCCTGAAACACACTCCAGGCCGCAATTATATAGTCTTCTGACAAACAGATGAATACAAAAAAATCAAGTCAGATCTGAAGAAAAATTCCACCTTGGTGTTTTTCCGTAAATACTTTGGTAGATCTGTAATAATTTTGATTTAATATACTTAGGCCGGTCTTTAAACTTTCCATCATAAGTAACATACCAATGCACATGCAGTGCCTCAATGTCCTCTATCAGCATTTGTACCGGCCAGGAATTCTTTCTTCTGGTCTCGTCAAAATGTAGTCCTTCCACCAAATTATCACGCAGACCATCACTAATGTGCTCTCCTCCTTCAACAGCGCCCAGTAGATCGACCCCGCTTTTACCGATATAAATCAGCTCAACCCGTCCCTTTTTTAAAGCGTACACCAAAAAAACACCATACTGATCTGAAGGAGCGTTACAGACCTCCTCAAGGCTATCCGTCGCCTGATAAAAGAAATTGCCCTGCTTTGTATATTTTTCTAATTCGTCGAACATTTTTCAAGCAAATAATCTCCAATATAATGATTCTGTTACAAAACAAAAAAATATTTAAAGTCCGAGAAAAAAGGATCGTACCTTAACAAAACAGATGATCTAAAGCAAGTCATTGGCTAAATTGGCCAGCTCACTGCGCTCTCCTTTATCCAAGGCAATATGGGCATAGAGCGGATGTTCTTTAGCACTTTCAATCAGATAGGAAAGTCCATTGCTTTCTGCATCCAGATAAGGTGCATCAATCTGATATATATCTCCCGTAAACACAATTTTGGTATCCTCCCCTGCCCTGGAGATAATCGTTTTAATTTCATGTGGTGTTAAATTCTGAGCCTCATCCACAATGAAAAAAATTTTAGTCAACGTTCTCCCTCTGATATAGGCCAAGGGCGTAATTACAATTTTTTCAGTAGTTACAAATTCATCAATCCTGGCCTGCATTTTTGGATCGTCAGCATATTGCTCCTTTATAAACCTCAAACTATCCCATATAGGCGCCATATAAGGATCAATCTTTGATTTTGCATCGCCTGGCAAAAAACCAATATCCTTATTACTTAGAGGAATAATTGGTCTGGTCACATAGATCTGCCTGTAATCTTTTCGCTGCTCCAATGCACACGCCATCGCAATCAATGTTTTACCAGTTCCTGCTTTTCCCTGCAACGTCACCAATTTAACCTCTGGATCCATCAAAGCATGCATCGCCAAAGCCTGTTCTTCATTCCTGGAAGAGATATTAAATACCTTTCTCGAAGGAATAACAAAAAGCTGTTTCTTTAATGTCTGATAATATGTCAGCAGTGTTTTTCTTTTATTTTTTAAGATATAAAAATGATTGCCTCCAATGGCGGGCAGATCCAGGTCTTTACCATCTGCAGTTCCAGCAGACTTAATTTGTGCAAAAAGGTCATCAGGGATCCGGGTAATTGTCGTTTTCCCGGTATATAATTCTTCCACATTTTTCACCTTTCCAGTCTCATAATCCTCCGCATTTAACGCAAGTGCTTTAGCTTTAAGCCTAAGGCATATATCTTTAGAAACCAAAATCACTTTTTTGTCCGGAAATTCCTGCCGGAGCGCCAGCGCAGCATTTAATATCCTATGATCAAATTTACTCCCGCCAAACACCTTCTCCGCATCTACCTTCCCGGCGTGATGATCCATAACCACTTTAAAGCGCCCTCCTTTACCTCCCTTTATTGCAATCCAATGGTTCATAATCTTATCCCCTGAGGCTTGATCCATTAGTCGAATAAAACTCCTGGCCTCAGTATTCCTGGTTTCGTTACCATTTTTCATATTATCCAACTCCTCCAGCACCTGTATCGGGATAGCGACGTCATGTTCCTGAAAATTATTAAAGGCATTATGATCGTATAGGATAACCGAGGTATCCAGAACAAATATTTTTTTTTTTACTGGTAAAGAAGACTTGGGAATTTTACTCATAACTCCTAAAAATAAGGATTTTATGGCATTTCAGAAAAAAAAGAAACCGGAGTCCTCTTCGTTCGATTTGGTTTCTCCGGTTTCAGTCTTTAACAGCCTTAACTATTAAAAACTTCAAATCTCAGTTGCTCTCACTTTTCATGCTATATGGATTCTCACAAACCTTTTTTAACATGTCTATTACTTTCTATGCTTACTCCTTAGAGCAGTTCATTCAAGTAACGTCCGTCTCTGATTCAGAATTTCCGCTATTATTTTTCAATTTTAGCTTCCTATCATCGTTTTCTCTGTCTCCTTCGAATCCGATAATTTCTGATCAATCGAAATGTCCAGAATCTTTTTGCCCGTAAGCTAAGTCTTCTCTTTGGATCTATTTCTTCAGACAGTCAAAGTACTTTTTATTTGATATGATCTAATTTACAGCTAATTAGTATTTAAACCAAGAAAAAAACAATATCTTTTATTCACAAGTTCTTAACAAAATTATCAACAAAAAGAACACCCCTAATCTTCGCTGAACTCAATTTACATTCACTTTTTCAACAATTCAGCAGGTGGACACCTGATCATTACCCAAAAATATAGGCACTTCGACTATAGAATTGCTCGAGCGAAAAGAAAAAAGCAGGCCCAAAAAAACAGAACCTGCCTCAAAATCTATATTTTTTTAATCTTTACAGTCTACCGAAGCAAAAACAAACCGGCCTTTATCGAAGCTAATTGGCTTTCCTTTAACAAAGTAAGATTTACCTAAACTGGTTTCGATTTGTCCTACCCCCATTATAAGCTTACCATCCTTTTTCAAGAAGGCCAATGGATTTTTATAGATCGTTGGATTACTTGTCCCAATTTTAAAAGTATAATCAACAAAAAGCGTATCTCCTTTAAAATTTCCTTCTACCAGACCATCATTTTTCCCCTTGTCCAAATAATTGATCACCAGTTTACCAGCAATTTTTCCGTTACTTAATGTCTTTATTTTTAAATCCGCAGTATCTTTTCCATCTATCGCCTGGAAGCAATCACTTTTTTTTAAGGAATCTGCTTTAGCAGCATCTCCCTTTACTGAATTTTTAGTACCCTGATTGCAGCTAAACGCTAGAGGTACAGCGGCCAGCAACAACAGGTAATAAGCTGATTTTTTCATGCGTTTGTTTATTTAATAATGATTGGCACAATTGCCCATAAGTTCATTCATAAAAAGGATTACAAATTCACCTCATTTCCATAACAATTCAAACTTAATTTTATTAGCAGCCCTGCAAGACCTTAAAGTATTACTTTCAACGCCAATGTTATTTTTGGTAACCAAGCCCCATATTATAGAGCAAAAAAGCCCATTTATCTGCTGTTTCCTCAATGGCCTTATCCGTTGGCTTACCTGCTCCATGCCCCGCATTGGTTTGAATACTAATCAGTACCGGAGCATCTCCTCCCTGATCTTTTTGAAGAGTGGCAGCAAACTTAAAAGAGTGTGCGGGTACCACCCTGTCGTCGTGATCAGCTGTACTAACCAATGTCGCAGGGTATTTTACTCCTCGTTTTAAAGCATGCACAGGAGAGTAGTGGCGTAAATATTCAAACATCTCCTTTGAATCCTCCGCAGTTCCATAATCAAAACTCCACCCTGCACCAGCTGTAAATTTATGATAACGCAACATGTCCATTACGCCAACAGCAGGAAGTCCGACTTTAAACAATTCAGGCCGTTGGGCCATAGTCGCACCAACCAGCAAACCTCCATTAGATCCGCCCATTATAGCCAGTTTACCTGATGAAGTATATTCACTTTTAATCAGATACTCCGCAGCCGCGATGAAGTCATCAAACACATTTTGCTTTTGCATTTTGGTTCCTGCAAGATGCCATTTCTCTCCATACTCGCCACCACCTCTGAGATTAGGAACCGCGTAAACAGCACCTTGTTCCAGCAAAACTACCACAGATGTACTGAAAGCCGGTGTTAAACTGATATTGAAGCCCCCGTAACCGTAAAGCAAAGCTGGATTTTTCCCATTCAGGACCAATCCTTTTTTATACGTAATAATCATTGGAACCCTGGTGCCATCTTTAGAAGTAAAAAACACCTGTTTAGATTCATATTTTGAAGGATCAAAATCTACCCCTGGTTTCTTATAAACCTCAGATTTACCAGTAACTACCGAATATTTAAAAATTGTAGTCGGGTAAACATAGGAGGTAAACATATAGAACAATTCTTTTTCTTCCTTTTTGCTGCCAAAACCTGTTGCAGTACCGATACCAGGTAGCTTGATCTCATGCTCAAGTCGACCATCCGTGTCATACTGCAATACCAGGGATACGGCATCTTTAATATAATTGGCAAATATTTTACCTCCTCCGGTAGAAGGATTCAATACATTTTCAGTCTCTTTGATTAAAGTCACCCAATGCTCAGGTTTCGGATTTGACGCATCTGCAGTAACGATTCTTCCATTTGGTGCACCTAAATTGGTATAGATATATAGTTTTGTTCCGATATTATCGATTATACTATGGTTTTGATCAAAATTATCTACAACAGAAACAATTGGAGAATCCGGGATAGATAGATCTCTGATATACAATTCATTTCCGGAAGTTGAATTGGCCGCTGAAATGATCAGATAACGTTCGTCTTCAGTTAAACCAGCACCAATATAACGTCTTGGTGTTTTATCACCTCCAAAAACCAGCTGATCTTGTTTTTGTATTGTACCCAGCCGATGAAAATACAACTTATGATATTGGGTCAAACCAGACAACTGGCTGCCTTCCGCAGGCTTATCATAACTACTATAGTAAAAACCATCATTTCCTTGCCATGCAATACCGGAAAACTTAATATCAACCAGCGTATCTCCCACGATAGTTTTGTCAGAAGCCTTCATCACCACAACTTTCGTCCAATCAGATCCACCTTCAGACAACTGATAGGCCAACAAACTGCCATCTTTGGAAAAGCTGATGCCAGCCAAAGAAGTAGTTGCATCTTTAGAGAAAGTATTTGGATCCAGAAAAACCTCCGCCTCCTCTCCCTCCTTTTGTCTGTAAAGCACACTTTGATTCTGTAAACCACTATTTTTGTAAAAATAAGTATAATCCCCCTCCTTAAACGGCTGGGAATACTTCTCATAATTCATGAGCTTGGTCAATCGTTGCTTAATATCATTTTTAAATGGAATCTGTGCCAGATAATTCCTGGTCACCTCATTTTGTGCAGTCACCCAGGCTTTGGTCTCCGCAGACCGGTCATCTTCCAGCCAGCGGTACGGATCATCTACAACAGTTCCGAAGTAAGTATCTTTTACGTTATCTATCTTTGTTTCCGGGTATTTCATAAGGTTTTTTAAAGGCTCTTGCTGCGCGATGGCAAAAATAGGAAATAGTACATAAAGAAGAAGGGCTGAATTTTGGAGTCGTTTCATCATGATTCAGTATTGGTTTTTCTAAGTTAAATAAAAAAGGCAACCCTTTTTAGGTTGCCTCTCCAATACCTGGACAGATGATTTATTTTCCGCCTTCGTGAATATCCTGAAAATTGATCTTTTCTTTTCCATCTTCAAATCCGCAGAAGCGAACCTCTTTTTTTGGTTTAAGCACCAGATACAAACCCAAACCTATAAAAACAAAAGCTGTTGAATAAGACGTCAGACTAACCATTATGATACTTTGCAGCGTATAAATACCGCCTATAATTACCAGCACAACCCAACCACCGGCCCTGAAATTTTTTCTATACCCGATCAGCAAACCTATCGCCAACAGGATGGTATGCCAGCTCAACACCCAAAAAGGGATAGACACACCTATATTTCTGATCATATAGATTACGCCAATAATCAGCATGAATATCCCCAGGCCGAAATGACGATTTGTTTTGTTGTTGTTTAGAGTTCCCATGATCTTTTTTTCTTCAAAACTACATGGAAAAGCAAAACACATAAAGGTGAAGCCAGTATACAAAGGATAACAGTCGGTCAACGTCCCAAAACAAGCGGTAAACGATGACCTTTTATTCCAGCGACTTTAGATAATTCATCATCAACGGAACATCTGCCTCTGCCCAATCCTGGTCCGGCAGTTCTCCCGGCTTTAGCCAGTTGCAATTCTGGTGCACATTCATTTGAATTTCACCTCCGGTAATTGTGCAGACAAAAGGAATTAAGCGGATAGAAAAACCCGGATAACTATGTTGATTAGCCTCCATCCGTTCATGTATACAGATATCCAGATTTAATTCTTCTTTAATCTCTCTCACTAAACAATCCTCGGCACGCTCTCCAGCTTCAATTTTTCCGCCCGGGAATTCAATCTTTAAAGGCAACAATTGATCTGCCGCCCGCTGAGCAACTAAAACACAACCATCTTCTCTAACAATGATAGCACAACATACATCAATCATGCTGCAAGATAATGAACTCCATCTTTCCGCTAAGAAATTATTTGAACAAGGCCACGTTTGTAAGCACTATGAACAACAATCTGTTGTATCCAGTCGTACCTTGACATCTTAACTTTTCCTTCACAAGGGATATGAAACTGAAGTTCCTCCTTCAGCGATGCTTCAGGCAAGTCATTGACGTAGTGAAGCAGTGCCTCTGCCCGGGATACTAAGTTTGTAAAAATAGTTTCCGTATCTGTTAGTTCCATTAAAGAACCATTTGCAGAAACAATTTGTTGTATTCCCCTGTGAATGTCACTGAAATTGGAATCCAGTTTTTCCTTCCACAATTCAGCAGAAGCTTGATCTAAAGATTGAAGAAATTCCTGATTGGCCCTAACATTAAAAGCACAAAGTTCTTTGATTTGCATTTGTAGATTCATGGCAATAGCATTATTTGAAAACAAAGTAAAACCGACGAACTGACAACCCTATGGCAGCGTATTTTGGAGATGTAATAATTTGTTTTTATGTAGCAGACTACATATTATTGCAGATAAATTATCCAGATCATGTCATTACAAATACAACCGCTTCGCAAAGAACACAATGCAGATCTTGCAAAGATCATCAGAACTTCACTCGAAGAATTCAATGTCCCTAAAATAGGTACAGTATATTCAGACCCTACCACAGACGATCTGTATTCGCTCTTCCGTCATAGCGGCTCCGCTTATTTTATTGCGGAAGAAAACGGCGTTCTGCTTGGTGGATGCGGTATTTATCCTACAGAGGGCTTACCAAAAGGATGTGCAGAACTGGTCAAATTGTACCTGTCTTCTGCTTCGAGGGGCAAGGGTATAGGAAAGCTTCTTCTGGAAGAATGTTTCAAATCTGCAAAAAAAATGGGCTACCATCAATTATACCTTGAATCTTTCCCTCAGTTGGAAAAAGCCGTAAGCATGTATATTAAAGCAGGCTTTACTCACCTGGACCAGGCTCTTGGAAATTCAGGGCATCATGCCTGTACCATCTGGATGATCAAAGATCTGGATTCCACTTTTCTATATTAAAGTGATTCTGTAATTTAGGAGCTTAATTAACTTAAATGAAAGACATATTCAGAAGATCAACATATGCCTGTATGTTATTTGTACTGGCAGCAAGCAGCGTTATGGCACAAACAGAGGCTCAAACTCCAGCAAAAGCCGAGACTGCTTACCGTGCTTCTGCAACCAAAATCAATGCATTGGTACACACCAAGCTGGATGTTAGATTTGATTATTCCAAGCGCTATTTATTCGGCAAAGAATGGCTAACTTTAAAACCTTATGCTTATTCTACAGATTCTTTAACGCTTGATGCCAAAGGAATGGACATTAAAACCATCGCTTTGGTTAATGGTAAAGAACTGCAAAAACTAAAGTATACCTATGATAATGAACAACTGAAGATCCAGCTTGGTAAAGCTTATCCTGCCGGTCAGAACTATACTATATTCATAGAATATACCGCCAAGCCCGATGAGCTTAAAGCCAAAGGCAGTGCAGCGATTACAGATGCAAAAGGACTGTATTTCATCAATCCTGACAGCACTGTAAAAGGCAAACCTGTACAAATATGGACTCAGGGAGAAACCGAATCTTCATCTGCGTGGTTCCCTACCATCGACAAACCGAATCAGAAAACTACTGCAGAGATCAGTATGACTGTTCCTGCCAAATATGTTACCCTATCCAACGGAAAATTAACAACCCAGGTTAAAAACACCAATGGTACACGGACGGATACCTGGAAAATGGATCTCCCACACTCTCCTTATCTGTTTATGATGGCTGTTGGAGATTTCAAAATCTACAAAGATAAATGGAAGGATAAAGAGGTCAACTATTATCTGGAACCTGCCTATGCCCCTTTTGCCAAACAGATCTTTGGTTTAACCCCTCAAATGATAGATTTTTATTCCAATACCCTAGGAATTGATTTCCCATGGAATAAATACAGCCAGATCGTAGTTCGTGACTACGTAAGCGGCGCTATGGAAAACACCTCGGCTACGTTACATGGAGAGTACGTTCAGCGTACACAACGTGAAATCCTCGACGACTATTACGGACAGGCAGAAAGCACCATTGCACACGAATTGTTCCACCAGTGGTTTGGGGATTATGTCACGGCAGAAAGCTGGAGTAACCTGACCGTTAATGAATCTTTTGCTAATTACAGTGAAGTCCTGTGGGCAGAACATAAATATGGTAAAGATGAAGGAGATGCTCATAACTATAAAGATATGGCCAATTACCTGGGCTCTAAGAACGATGCGCTTAAGAACCTGGTCCGTTTCCACTACGCAGACAAAGAAGAAGTCTTTGATCTGGTTTCTTATCAAAAAGGCGGCCGTATCCTGAACATGATGCGCAATTATCTTGGTGACAAGGTATTTTTTAAAGGCTTAAACATCTATTTAAAACAGAATGCTTTCAAAAATGGTGAAGCACACCAGCTCCGTTTAGCTATGGAAGAAGCCAGCGGACAGGATATGAACTGGTTCTTCAACCAATGGTATTTTAGTCCGGGTCATCCCCAGTTAACCATAGACTATGCATGGGATGAGGCCTCTAAAACAGAAAAAGTTACCCTGAAACAAACACAAGGCGGCACACCTTTCATCCTACCTATGGCGGTTGATGTCTATTCCGGAGGAGCAAAAAAGCGTTTTCAAATTACGATGAAAGATGCCGAACAGACCTTCACCTTCCCGGCAGCCACAAAACCTGAACTGGTCAACGTAGATGCAGACAAAGTTTTACTTGCTGTAAAAACAGACCATAAATCTCTGGGTGAATATGCATTCCAATACGCACATGCTCCCCTTTATGCAGACAGATTAGAAGCCATTATTGCAGCAGATAAAAACAAGAAAGACCCAAATGCGGTTCAAATTCTGCTCGCGGCTTTAAATGACAAGTATTATGGCCTTCGCCTGGAAGCTCTGGAAGCGACTGATCTGGCTGATCCGGAAACCGCTAAAGCCGCATTACCCCTGATCCAGAAACTGGCTGCTTCAGATCCGAACACGCTGGTACAGGCAGCAGCCATAAGCGCCATAGGAACCAATGCCAGTCCCGAAGATCTCCCTTTATTCAAAAAGGGCCTGCAAAGTCCATCTTATGCCATTCAGGGTGCATCTCTTATGGCTTTGTCGCTGCAAAAATCGGATGAGGCCCTCACGGCAGCAAGGAACCTGGAAAAAGACAACAAAAAAGCATTAACTGAAGCCATCGTGAATGTCTATTCAAAATATGGTTCAGAGAAAGAATTGCCCTTCATTACCGAAAAATTCACAGCACTTGGCCCGCAGGAACAGGTACAACTGATCCCTGGCTATATGAATATACTAGGCAAGGTGAATGACATTAATGAACTTAAAAAAGGAGTTGACGCCGTAAAAAGCATAGGCATTAAGTATAAATCTTATGGAGCAAATACCTTTGTAAGCAACTTCTTAAACCAGCTTAAGCAAAAAAAACAAGATCAGGCCAGTTTATCTTATATAGACGCCGCATTAGCAGAACTTAAATAAACTGTAATCTTAAAACTTTAATAACATGAGGAAAAAGGAGGGGAAAATCGCCCCTCCTTTTTTTTATCCGTATATAATTATTAATGTTTTGTTTATTGTTTTCAGTTGTATTAATGAACTCGTAAACTCGGTTTGATTTTTAAAAGCTTATGAAGCTATCATGTACTACTAACAATATATTTTTCACCAGTATTTATCTCTCTTTTTGGTGTTCAAGAGCTTACAAGTTCGGTTCATTTCGGTTTTTGTAGTGCTGAACATGATGGTTTTATTATCTTTACACTTACCCTTTTTAATATGACGCATAAAACAACCTTCCTTTTAGCCTTGTTGCTTACCGTTACACTCTCTTGTAAAACCAAGAAAAAGCTTGTTCAGACGCCTGCACAGCAAGTAGAAAATACCTCGAAAGATCCTGAGCTTGATAAGATCAAAAAAGATTTACCAAAAGATCAGGTAGAACGCACAAATGCCGGTATCAAATTCACCTTCAGTTCTGAAATTTTATTTCCAACCAATTCCTCTTATCTCAGTGAAGATTCAAAGAAAAGACTTGCAGATGTTGCAAAAGTGATCCAGGAAAAAGATAAAAGCAGGAAGATCCTTATTGAAGGGCATTCCGATAAAACAGGCACTGCTGTATACAATCAGTGGCTTTCAGAAAAACGTGCTGTTTCTGTAAAAACATACCTGGTTGGTCTTGGAATCAATGCCGAACGGATTAAAACAGCAGGACTTGGGGATACACAACCCATTGCAGACAACAAGACAAAAGAAGGCCGTTTAAAAAACCGCAGAGTGGAAATTACCTTGCTTAAAGGGATTTAATCTCCTTTGGGTTTTATAAACTCATCTGTAAAATGCGCTTTGTGCTTGGGCTGACTAAACTTTTCCGTATTGTAAATTTGTGAATTTCCCTTTGGAATAGACAAAGATTCCCATGCATTGGTGCAAAGTATTTTGGCTAAGAAAACAATCTGGCCAATATGATATGGATAATGCGCCAGCTGCCTGTTAATAGCTTCTGTAACTGTATGCCCCATGTTTCTGATGTATACAGTTTTCTCCAGATCCTCGTCTTTCAAAGGGCGAATGGCACTAAACAAACAATCCCAACCTTTTTGCCATTGCTCCAGAAGCTCCGTTTTATTAAAAGCCGGAGCTTCAAATTCTTCATCCCGGTTTCGCCAGGGCTTTTCACCATCAGATGTCAGGAAATCAGTCCAGCGGGAAAGCATATTCCCACTCAGGTGTTTTATAATTAAGGCTATGCTATTGCTGTCTTCATTAAACTGCCAGAACAGTTTATCTTCCGGGACCTGCGCAATGGCCTTATCCCCGATCAATTTGTAATATTCAAATTGTTTAATTACACTGTCTAAATAATCTGTCGCCATAGTTTTAATATTTAAGAATAGAGCTCTTTTTGCAAATAAAAAAAGTACTCCACTGCTTTGACCAATCTGCTGCCATACCAGGAGAACATTTCTCCATCTACCAGCATCACCCTTGCCCCAGGCACCATCTCCATCACCTCTTCTAAATGCTTTTCTTTAAAAGGATAGGGCTCAGAAGACAGAAAGACAAGATCAGGTTCCAACTCAGCCAGTTCACTTAGTCCAAGTTCAGGGTAACGGGATATCTTCACCACATTCTGCAGCCCATTCCTCCTTAAAATATCATTGATAAAGGTATCTTGACCTGCAAACATATAAGGATCTTTCCAAATCAGGTAGGCCACTTTTTTATGAAGGTTATTTTGCAGAGCCAAGGCCTGCAGGTCCGTAAAACCCAACTGAATCAAATGGTTCAAATAAACAGCCTCCGGTTCCCTGTTCACCAGTTCTCCAATCTGCAAAATGGTATTTTTTGCACCCTCCAGATCAAAAATATCACTCATCCATACTGGAAACTCCTCCATCAGCAATTCCATCTGACTTTGTTCATTCTCCTCCTTATTACCAATGATAAGATCAGGTTTCAGGCTTCGGATCAGCTCGATATTCAGTTTTTTAGTCCCTCCAATTTTCACTTTCTCTTTAAAGCGGTTCTCCGGGTGAATACAAAACTTAGTAATACCAATCACTTCATCACCCAATCCAAGGTCAAACAATAGTTCGGTTTGAGAAGGTACAATAGAGACAATCTTCTTGGGAGGATACTCTATAACGATTTCCCGCCCCAACTGATCGGTAAAAGTTCTTTGCATACACAAAGATAGCTAACCATTATTCAGCATTACAAGAACTATCACTCATATTTCAAAGCATCCACCGGATTTGCTTTTGCAGACTTATATGCCTGAAAACTGACAGTCAATAGTGCAATAGACAAAGTACCAATTGCAGCAATACCAATGATCCACCAGCTGATCGCGGTATGAAACTCAAATTTCATCAGCCACTTTCCCATCAGATAATAGCCCAGAGGGATTGCAATAACAACAGAAATAAAGATCATCTTCATAAACGACAAAGAGAGCAATTGCATAAGATTCAGCATGGAAGCCCCCAGCACTTTACGAACGCCAAATTCCTTCGTTCTTTGTTCCGCACTATAAGCCGCCAAACCAAACAATCCCAAACAGGAAACAAAAATGGACAGCCCGCCAAAAAGATTCGACAAGATTCCCAAGGTATTTTCCGCCTGCAATTTATTGGCATAAAGTTCATTCACCAACTTTACTTCTACAGGATAAGCTGGATTAATATTTTTAGTAACGGTCTTTATCATATCTATATTCTGACTTAAACTGTTTGCAGGGTTCAGACGCATTGTAATCACGCCATTCCAGGCTTTACTATAAGCCACGACCATGGGTCGGTCACTGTAAAACGGCGAACCCCAAATAAAATCTTTGAATACACCAATGACAGTAGCATCCTGTCCGTGATATTTCACTTTTGCTCCCAGCGGATCCTTTAAGTTCATGATTTTCACAGCAGAACTGCTCAGCAAAACCCCAGCGGTATCCGAAGCATGATTTCTGGAAAAATCACGGCCCTGAATTAACTTTATTCCATTGGTTTTGATAAAATTATAGGTCGTCGCAATTTGATTAAAGACGATTTGTTTGTCTTGATCTGCCATACCAGGCCATTCAAAATTCCAGAAACTGGACCCCTCATTAGAGATACTCATGGAAGACTGGCACATAGAAGTTACGGCACCTGATTTCAGTAAATCTGTTCTTAACAATTCATATTTGCCTTGCAAAAGGCCATCCTGAGGCATTTCAACCAGCAAATTCGTATCATAGCCCAGGGGACGGTTCTTAATAAAAGAAAGTTGCTTATAAATCACAAGAGTAGCAATAATCAGCAACAAGGCAAAACAAAACTGTCCTACAACCAAGACTTGCCGTAAACTCATCGGAACAGCCTTTGCCCTTGCTGCTTTCCTTTTCAGGGTTTGAATAGGATCAAATGAAGATAAATAAAGAGCAGGATAGCTGCCGGACAACAACCCCGTAACAACCACAATAAGCAAGATCCATAACCAGTAGCCCCCAGCAAGTCCGGAAATACTTAATTGAATATGCAGCAGGTTGTTAAACGTTGGAAGCAACAATTCTACCATCGCAATGGCAGCTACTACGCCGATCAACGTAAGCAACATGGCTTCTAAAAAGAATTGAGCAACCAATGAGCCTCTGCCAGCTCCGATTGTTTTTTTAATACCCACTTCTTTCGCTCTTTTTTCTGATTTGGCAGTAGCCATATTCATAAAATTGACGCAGGCGATCAATAAAATACCCAAGGCCAATCCTGCAAAGAGATAAATACGATCTACATCCCCTCCAATCCCTTTTCCATTTTCAAATTTTCCGTACAGATGCTTTTCAGACAGCGGATACAAGAAAGACTCCGCACGGGTATCCTTCTGATGCAATTCCATCATCCCTTTCATCTTTAAATTGACCAGATTCAGATCTGCATGCTTGTCTAATTTAACCAATGTCTGCCAATTAAAATTCGTCCAGCTCGGATCCTTTACCCAATCAAACAATGTTTCATAAAATGACCAGGGCATTAAAAAATCAAATCTATTAGAGGTATTGGAGGGAGGATCTTTAATTACACCGCTCACCTTCAAATCCGTCTTGTCGTCATAACGAACAGACTGGTTAAGGGCATCAGCATTTGGAAAAAGAAGTTTAGCCATTCTTTCGGTCAGGACAACCGATTTGGGATCGTTCAAGGCAGTACCCGGATTACCGGCAACAAACTCATAATTATAGATCTTCAAAAGATCAGGATCTGCAAATTTGGCTTCTTTTTTAAAACTGCTGGATCCGTTTGCAATCAATGACTGTCCACCATAGCCCAATCTGCTTATAGCCTCTACTCCCGGGATTTCCTCTTTGATTGCCCCGGCAATTACATTCCCAGTCACATCTCCTGTACTGGTGATCCTGCCATTAGCATCCTTAAAGTTGGTCATCACCTGGTAAACTTGTCCCGCCTCCTTAAAATGTCTGTCAAAATTCCATTCATAAGAAACATAGAGCAGCAACATCAAACAGGAAGCCAAGCCTATTGCCAAACCAATAACATTGATAAAAGAAGCCGTTTTATTTCTCCAGAGGTTACGGAAAGCAATTTTTAAATTAAGTTTAAACATACCTTGAAGCTAATCTATATTGATCCTATACCGTTGTTGCCACATCTTCCTTGATCACCCCATCCAGCAAATGCAAAATGCGCGAACCATAACCAGCATTGATTTCAGAGTGCGTTACCTGAACTATTGTAATCCCCTCCTCCTCATTCAACTTTTTAAACAAATCCATAATTTGCAGCGCCTGAGCAGACTGCAGATTTCCGGTAGGCTCATCTGCCAGAATAATGGACGGTTGAGCCACCAAGGCCCGTGCAATGCCAACCAGTTGTTGCTGGCCGCCAGACAATTGATTTGGAAAAAGATCTTTTTTTGCTACCATATTAAAACGATCCAATACATCGGCTACCCTGCTCTTACGCTCTGAACCACCTATCTTCTTATAGAGCAGTGGTGCTTCAATATTTTCAGCCACGGTCATTTCATCAATCAGGTGATAGGCCTGGAATACAAAGCCAATATGGTTTCTATACAATTCAATCCGCTTGCGTTCATTTAAAGAAGTAATGTTTTCTCCCATAAACTCATACTCTCCATAAGTAGGATCTTCCAGCATCCCCAGAATATTCAGCAAAGTCGACTTTCCAGCTCCTGAGGGTCCCATAATACTGACAAACTCCCCTTCTTTAATTGAAGTGGTTACATGTCGGAGTATATAGCTCTTTACCCCTTTGTTTGCATAATACTTTTCTATATTCTTTAATTCTATCATTTTCCGTATCATTAATTACTTATCTTGTTTACCAACGATGTGCCAAGAGCAAAAAGAGGCCTGTATTCAAAAATAAGACTATTTTATCGAAGAACGCTGTTCATTATCGGACAGCAAAGCGTCCAGTCCCGAACAGCTTTAACCAACATTAGAAAAACACATCCATTTCTACAGAAGCGTAATACCTTGGCCTTTGTTTTAACGAGAATACCGGGCCATAACGAACTTTAAGTGGCAAAAGGTACATGGCAGGGATCCTCAACCAGGACGGCATATTATAATAATTGACCTTCAGCAGAGATCCCAGATGAACACCAAGGGAAGGTGCAAAAATTACATCCGGGGTTCCCTCTTCAAAACGCAATCCGGTTTCCAGATAACTATACAAGCCCAGAAAACGTTGATTACTAAACCAGTAATCAAAATTACTTCTCAACCCCCCACTGATCTGAGAACTCAATTCATGATTACCCTCGCGATTTTTTGTAAGCTGATAAGAAAGCGTATAACCATGCCAGGAATCCAGCTTACCCTTTTTACCCCCACTTGGATTGTATTCATATCTTTTGCTAAAATTAACCGCATTTAGTCTCAGCTCAAAGCCAGTTACGGGTCTCGATATCTCCGTAATAGCACTAAAAACCAAAGAATTACCTACTCTGCTCCTAATAAAATTACGATAATACAGTAACTGATTGGCTTCCTTCATCTGATCTGTTAATGCAACATTTTTTAACATCATGCCCCGAAGTTCTGAATTGTACGGAATAGGCACCAGGCTCAATGATGGAATATGCTCAATCAGATATAAAGGCTGTAGATCCTTCTCATCAGGCACTTTACTCAAGAATCCCTCATTTGCTGTTAAATTAAGGGCATTATTAAATGCGTCCATCAAATCCTGCAAAGAAGCCTGAATGGCAGTGATAATGCGTTCGCCTTCTGGACTATTTTCTTCAAATTGGCCGTCTCCATGGGCCTTCCAGATTTCCCCTTTTCTGTTCACAACCGTTGTCCCATGCTCCGAATAAAAATCATGCAGTGCCTTATTATTCGTAAACGACTCCAGCACAGTTCTGTTTACAACCAAATGCCCTGACGAAAAAGAATCTTCCAGAAAATGATCCGCAAACCCATTTAAGAACAAAGCAGCTTGTAACAAGTCCGAAGCTCCATTCTGGTCACCAAGCCCGGCCATTTTACCACTTTGCTCTGCAGTATTCATGGCAATTAAATGTAAACTTACATACATCTTTATGGCATTTGTAGAAGAAAGACTCCTAACCAGTGCCGATAAATAAGCCCTGTCACACGCCTGCCTGATCTTTTCTTTATCAAAACCTTTCAACTGATCCGTAAATGATCTCCCATAAGCGTAAAAGTGCGACAGGTTTACAGCAGCTGTTAAGGCATAATTTAAATCAAGACCAACCAGGGCAGCATCCGGGGCAGCCTTCAATCCTTTATCTATATATTTCTGGTGAAGTGCTATAATCTTCTGTAGCACAGAGCCTGGATCCTTCAATTGTGCTTCAAGAAGGACAGGATTACTTTGATGATCACCCGCCAAACCATTGAGCATTCCATAACCTGTAGGGTACAATGTTGAAGCGGACAAACGGGGAAAAACATAAACAGACGACTGGCTCACAACGAGTTTATCCATATATCCCAGTAAGGTTGCAGAGCCTTCATTACCTTTCAAATTTTTCATGATCCGTATAAAGGCCTGATCACCGATAAGCTTATGTTCACCGTAAACAAATCCAAAAGCCAAATTACAGGACAGAACACCTAATAAACTGAATACACAAACCTTCAGCCACCTAAATACATATTCAGGCTTCACCATCAATAGAATCTCCAGGCATAGGCAGATAGTCAATACAAACACCGAAAAAAGAAAATAGCACGCAGGTTTAAATTTAATTTGCATATGTAGTAGAACTTATTATCGAAGATAAGCTCTGCGACAGAATTCAATTTGGAGTTTAGACAAAAGCCGACTAATTTTAGACCAAAAGAAAATTACAAAGAGGCGAATTTACTTTATCTACTCACTATTGCTATTTGCCCTCTTGTCCTTCACAAAAGTTTCAAAGAAAAAGTCACGGTAATTGTTACCAATTGGAATTTCCTGCTCTCCGATATAAATATTATTGTTATCAAAAACCTTAATATAAGCTGTATTTACAATATAAGATTTACTGACCCTTATGAACAATTCCTGCGGAAGCTTCTGATGAATTGCTTTAAGATTCATTGCCGTCATTAGTTTTTGATCTGAAAGATGAAGAATAACATAATCTTTAAGCCCCTCAATAAAAAGCAGGTTCTTAAAATCTACCTTAACAAACTGCCGGTCAGCCCGAACAAATAGAAAGGCCTGAGAACCAAATTCAATAGAACTATCATTCTTTTCCTGTAACAGTAAATTGAAATAACTTAAAGCCTTTGAAATGGCTTTTTGAAACCTTTCCGGATGGATCGGTTTAACCAGATAATCTATAGCATCTACCTCATAACTTTCCAATGCATATTCCACATGAGCAGTGATAAAGATAACCATCGTTGTTTTCCCTAGCGACCGGGCAAAGTCTATTCCATTTATCCCCGGCATCCGAATATCCAGAAACACCAGATCTACAGGGTTCAGCAGCAAATAAGATCCCGCAGCGGCGGCATTATTAAAACAACCGGCCAGTTTCATTTCCGGGTAGGCCCTTAGCAGTAGTTGTATCCCTTCTCTGGCTAAAGGCTCATCATCAACAATTACACACTTCATAAATTTAAAGTTAAACAAACATGATAACGATCTGCATAATCTGCAATCATCAAATGATGTCTGCCTGGATAAAGCAACTCCAAACGCCGTTTAACATTTGGCAAACCTAATCCTCCAGATCCCCCTTCTTCCAGCCGCCCCAATGGTTTAGGATTCGTACATTCGAAAATCAACACCCGCTTTGAAAGCCTGAACCTCAGATGAACATAAGCCCCATTTACAGATTGGATATTGTGTTTTATCGCATTTTCAACAAAAGGGATAAATAACAAAGGTGCCAGAAGAACCTGCTCATCTGTTCCCTCTTGCCGCACCTCAAACTCGAAATAATCTCTGCGCGTCTTTTCTAAAGACAAAAAATGAACCAGGAATAAAATCTCAGCACTCAGCAATACCTCTTGTCTGCTGCTGTCGTATAACTGATATCTCAACAAATCGGATAACTTCACCAAAATCTGACTCGCTTTTTCCGGATCAGTTTGTATCAACACCTGACTATTGTTCAGCATATTGAACAAAAAGTGCGGGTTCACCTGACTCTTTAATAGATCCAGTTCAGTATGCATGCGGATATTCTCTAATTGCATGATACGGTAATTGTCCCGTATCCAGCGTTGAAAGAGTTTCAGAGCAGTAGTAGCTGCACATAAAACACCCATCATAATAGTGATCGCCATAAAGTCTCCCCAGAAATTATCGTCCATGGATATGGGCTCATCCGGCCTAATCCTTAATGTGGGAAGCCAGGTTTTCAGGAAGGTAAAAAAAGCAAAAGAAAGGAGGATAATCGTAAAAACCCATACAGCATACCATACATACCGTCCTTTAAACAAAAATACAGGAACAAGGATATATATGTTAATAGAAATCAATACAACCGCAATCAGAAAACCACCCATTTTAAGCAGCATAAAGGTCTGATCAGAAAACTCGTGCTTCGTATTTTCACCCACGAGTAAAAACGTCAGAAAGCCGAAGAGTAGGATACGTCTGTAAACTTTAAACTTTGAATCAACAACAAAACGCAGGAATGGTTCCTTTTCAGAAATTACAGGCAGGGGGTCTAAAGGCATATTCATTGTTTCTCAGCGCTATACCTAAAGATAGGCGCCGGTAAGCCTACAGAACATATAATTTAGACCAACTGCCATACAAATTAGACGAATACTCCAGGTCAGCGAAATATATCCATTCCCAGACTCATTCATATTTCAACGCATCCACAGGGTTGGTCCTGGCAGCTTTATAGGACCGTAAACTCACCGTAATCAATGTAATCCCCATTGAAATCAGCATTGCGACAGCAAAAGGCCAGATACTCAGGTCAATTCTATAGGTATAACCCGAAAGCCACCTGCTGATCAAAACATAAGCCAGCGGCCATGCCACCAGATTTGCAATAAAAACCATCAGCAGGAAGGAACCATTCAGCATTTTAATCAACTCCAGCGTCGTAGCACCCAATACTTTTCTGATCGCTACCTCCCTGGTTCTTTGTGAAGCAATGAAAGAGATCAAGCCAAACAAGCCAATGAATGAAATAAAAATGATAACCGCCGCAAATACCCTGAATAATATTCCCATCACCTGTTCACTCTTATAATAATTCCCGATCACATCATCCATAAAAGTATAAGCATAAATATCTTCAGGAAATGTAGCATTCCAGATTTTCTCTATTGCCGGCATCGCAGTCATCATATTCTTGGTTTCCAATTTAACAGCAATCATGCTGACATGCTTTTTGGAAGAAAAAATTGCAATAGGCGAAATGGCTTCTTTCAGCGTCAGATTGTTAAAATCTTTCGTTACACCAACAATTGGTGACCTGGCCCTTCCCCCTATTTTTATCATTTTCCCCAGGGCGTCTTCGGGATTGGCCAGGTTCATTTTTTTAAGCAAGGTTTCATTGATCACATATTCTCCTATCGTATCATTTTTAGATAAGCCCCTGCCTGCAATAAGTTTCAGATCAAATGTTTTAAAATAATCCAGGTCTGCAGGCTTCGTATTCACTTGAAAATCTTCATCCTTATCATTCCGGTAGGTAATACTGGTGAAGTTGTTGTCGTCTGAAGATGGAGAAGTCATGCAAAAACTGGCATTCAATACACCAGGCAGCTTTAAGATCTTTTCTTTAAGGCCATCGAATTTCTGCAAACTCAAACTATCAGCAGGAACATCGATCAGTGCAATAGACTTCGAATTAAAACCAAGTGGCTTTTCACGCATGTATTTCATTTGTGCCAGTACGACCAGGGTTCCGATAATAAGAATGATGGTAATCGAAAACTGCACCACCACAAGCGCTTTACGAAGCCCTAATCCACCTGAATTCGCCGAACTCACTTTATTTTTAATGGCCAATACCGGACTAAAGCCAGACATCACCATTGCCGGATAAAACCCAGCCAGAAAGCCCACCAATACCACAAGACCTGCGAGGAAAACAAAGATAACAGGATGCTCGAGAAGACTAAAAGAAATCCTCTCCTTAAACAAAGAAGCCATTCCCGGCAGGGCAAGCTCCGTAAGTGCACAAGCTAAAACCAGTGCGATAATCGTTATGGTGAATGTTTCTGTTAAGAATTGCGTAATGAGCTGACGCCTTAAACTACCCATTACCTTACGTACCCCAACCTCTTTAGACCTGCTGATGGCCTGTGCAGTTGCCAGATTGATGAAATTGATACAAGCCGTAATCAATAGAAATAAACCAATAACGATCAGGCCCAGAATCTGGCTCTTCGGCATCAGCTTACCTGCAAAATTTCCGTAATGACCATCGTAGTGAATTTCAGACAGCGGCTGAAAGAAATGTTGTGTCCTTGTCCGGTCTTCTTCATCATAATATTTTTCTATGAATTTTTTCATCCCTGCCTTAAGATCTGCTGGATGTATCCCTTCCTTTAACAGAACATAACATTCAGTTCCTGAAGAAACATTTCCCCAGTGTTTATCATCGCGCTTGCCATAGGTCAGATAGGAAACTGCAATTTTTATCGGATTGCTGGTATTCTCCAGCATATTTTCAAAAACCCCGGTTACTTTCAGATCCTTTTTATTCTGGTAATTAATGGTCTGCCCTACAGCCTTACGCCAATCACCAAAGTATTTGGCAGCCATTTCCTCAGACAATGCTACCGTATTTGGAGAGGAGAGCGCCTCCTGCGGATTCCCCTGAAGCCATTTATAATCAAATATTTTAAAGAATTGTGGTTCCACATAAAACAGCGTAACTGCTTCTTTAATCTTTTCGCGACCCGAATCATCTTTAACCCGGATAATTCCTCCACCCCTCTGCAGCGGAGCTACCTGCTCCATTTGTGCAAAATCATTACGTAATGCCGGCATCAATGGTATAGGTACGCCTCTCTGGTATTCTTCTCCATCAGCGTATTTCCAATAAGAAACCACCCTAAAAATACGGTCCTTATGCCTAAATTGCTGATCAAAACTCATCTGATACCTTATAAAAATAAAGATCAGAATACAACTGGCCATGCCGATAGATAAGCCTGCAATATTAATCAGGGTATATCCTTTATATTTCCACAGATTACGCAATGCAATCTTCAAATTCAATTTAAACATATAAATCAGTTTTAAGGATTATTCATATTTCAATGCATCGACAGGATTGGAAACCGCCACTTTATAGGCCTGATAGCTCACCGTCACAAATGCCAGCACAAATGTTAAACCGGCAGCGAGTACAAGTATCCACCAGGGCACATCGGTATGGAATTCAAACCTCCGCAGCCACTGCCCCATAATTAGATAAGCCAGGGGTGCGGCAATCAGGACAGAGACCAGAATTAGTTTAAAAAAAGAAAAAGACAACAGCCGCATCAGACCGGATACCGATGCGCCCAGCACTTTTCTGATCCCGAATTCCTTAGTCCTCTGTTCTGCACTGTAAGCCACCAGACCAAACAATCCAAGACAGGAAATAAAAACGGCCAGACCACCAAACAAATTAGATAGAATCCCCAGTGTCCTTTCCTTCTTAAACAAATCTGCGTAGACCGAACTCATAAAAGTAAGTTCAGTCGGATAGGCCGGATTCAGTTCTTTTGTAATGCGTTCAATGGCTTCCATGCTTTGTTTTACCGGATTGGCAGTATTCAAACGCATATTAATGTACCGGTTATGGCCCCGGTTAAAATACACAACCATCGGATTATTGGACTTATATGGAGAATCCCACACATAGTCTTCAAAAACCCCAATAACCTGCAGGGGTTCTCCAAATATTTTAACCGTCTGGCCCAGCGGATTTTTCAATCCCATGAACTGAGCCGCAGAGGCACTTAAAAGCACAGCCGAGGAATCTGACGAATATTCTTTGGAAAAATCCCTGCCTGCCAGAAGCTTAATACCATTCGTTTTAATGAAGTCATAAGAAGTTCCAACCCGGTTGAATATGGTTTTATTCTGGGCCTGCCGCATACCTTTCCAGGAAATATCATCAAAATTTGAACCGTGATGGGAAAGCCTTACACTAGACTCATACATGGAAATCACTGCTCCGGATTTAAGCAAACGACTTTTGAGCAATTCAAATTTATTCTTCAAAAGCCCATCCTGCGGCATTTCCACCAGGGCATTCTTATCAAAACCAACAGGTCTGTTCTTAACAAACTGAATTTGCCTGTAAATCACTAAGGTCGAAATGATCAGCAAAATGGTAAAACAAAATTGCCCAACCACCAGCGCCGATCTCAAACTGAATGTAACCCGGCCTTTTTTTACAATTTTCCCCTTTAAAATCTGTCCCGGGTGAAATGAAGACAAGTAAAAAGCAGGATAGCTCCCGGCAACTAAGCCGGTTAATAAAACCACGGCCAAAATACCCAGACTAATGTACCAGCTGAAATAAAAAATATCCAGGTGAATATTCAATAAGTTATTAAAAAAGGGAAGAAAAAGCTCAATAATAACAATTGCAAGTACCATGCTCACCAGAGAAAGGACAACAGATTCTATCAAAAACTGAAAGATCAAACCTGTTCTGTTTGCACCAATGGTCTTTTTGATCCCTACTTCCCTTGCTCTTTTTTCTGACCTGGCGGTAGCCATGTTCATAAAGTTAATACAGGCAATCCCTAAAATCCCAACCGCAAGTATTCCAAAAAGCCAGATCTGCTCAATATCCCCGCCCGTAGCCTTTCCATTTTTAAAATTCCCGTACAGGTGTAATTTACTCAGCGGATAAATAAAATGAGGTTGAAAGGCCGCAATTCCTAAACTTTTATTATTCAGATGGACCAGCCGATCTATCTTTTTGTTTACCTGTGCAGGATCTGCCCCTGCCTGAAGATACACCAGGGTTACAAAATTATAATTCTTCCAATTCAGATCTCCAGCCCCCTCACCCTGTGTTTCATAAAATGACCAGGGCATTAAATAATCAAATTTGTTAGAACTGTTCTCAGGCTGGTCCCTGATCACCCCGGTAATATTTAAATCAACCTTATCCTGGTACCGGACCGTTCTGTTCAATACATCTGCTGAACCAAACAAGACCCTTGCGGTGCTTTCTGTAATCACTACTGATTCAGGGAGCGTCAGTGCGGTAGCTGGATTACCGGCAATAAAATCGTAATCGTACATTTTGAAGATATCCGGTTCCGCAAATTTAGCCAGTTTTTTAAAGGCTTTTGTCCCGTTTGCAATCAGAGCCTGGCTCCCGTAATTCATGCGGCTCACATATTTCACTTCAGGTATTCCCTGTTTAAGCAAAGGCCCCAAAGCAGTCGTAGTCCCATCAAAAGTATGTGAAATCTGACCCTGATCGTCTGTTTCATTGGTCATGGCCAGATATACATTGGAAGCATTCCTGGACTGCTTATCAAAATTCCATTCGTAGCCTATGTAAGCCATCAGTAATAAACAGGCAGCAAGACCTATGGCCAGCCCCGTAATATTTATAAAAGAAGAAACTTTATTTTTCCAGATGTTACGCAAGGCGATTTTCAAATTCAGTTTAAACATATCACATCATTTAATATCTTATCTATTCATATTTCAATGCATCAGCAGGACTCATTTTAACAACTTTTCCAGCCTGTATAGTAACCGTCAATAAGGTCAGCGTGACGGATATAATTCCGGCGATCAGGAATGGTAAAAAAGGCATATCTATTCGATAAGCAAACATGTCCAGCCACTGATGGGCAAGCAGATAAACCAGTGGCCAGGCAATCAGGTTAGCGATCAACACAATCCAGATATAAAATGCATTCAACAATTTAAACACTTGTAAATTGGTCGCCCCAAGTATCTTTCTTATCGATATTTCTTTAATTCTGTTGTTTGTTGTAAAAGCCGAGAAAGCAAACAAGCCCAGTACAGCAATGAAAATAGTCAATATAGCCGCAAAGAAAAACACAGACTGCAACTGTTCCTGCTTTTTAAACAACCGCCCATATAACTCGTCCAGGAATTCATACCTGAAATCTTCACCGTCAAGTTTATTAATGTCAGACCACTGAGATTTTAGTGTGGCCAGAACGGCAGCCATTCTATTTTGATCAATATTGATCATAATCTTCGTTTTCCTGTTATTACAAGGATTCTTTATCGCATATATCGTCGGTTCAACAGCCTTCTCAAATCCCTGCGCCTTAAAATCCTTAATGACACCCACAATCTTATATTCCATATCACAACCACGAATTATTTCACCAACCGGATTGGCAACTCCATACCTGGCCGCTGCGGTTTCATTGATGATTGCAGAATTAATACTATCTGCATTAAAATCACGGGAGAAAAAACGCCCCTCTTTAAGTTTAGCCTTAAGCGTTTCGAAGTAATCAAAATCGACATCCAGAAAATCCATAGATAACTCCCGATTGCTCAACTTATACCGGCTGGTTCCAGGTTTAATTCCATCAGGGATATCAGAGGCTACCGTAACATAATTTACACCTGGTATTTTCATGATTTTTGCCCTGGCTTGCTCAAAGTCTTTAGGCTTATTATAAAGTTGTATGCTTTTGATATAGACCACCTGTCCGGTTTGGAATCCAGTATCTTCGGTACGCATGTATTTTAGCTGATCACTTACAATGAACAACCCTACGATAAATATAACCGCGATACTAAATTGCCCGGCCAGGAGTGCATTTCTTAGCCAAAAAGTTTTGTAACTGCTTTGCAAATTACCTTTAAGAACAGATGCAGGTTTATAACCAGAAAGTACAAACGCAGGATAAACTCCAGAGATAACTGTAATGGCAAGCAATATCATTGGCAACTGCCAGAGCAAAGCAGAGTCCCCTTTCAACAAGCTAAGAGGCAGATTAAATTGTGTATTAAAAACTGGCAGCAGTACTTCAGTCATGATCAAACCCAGAACCATCGCCACACAACATTGAATATAGATTTCCGCAAGAAACTGAACGATAAGATCAAACCGATAAGCCCCCATTACCTTTTTCATCCCCACTTCTTTGGCCCTTTTAGTTGCCTGTACAATGGTGAGATTGGTAAAGTTGATACAAGCAATAACCATGATCAGTACACTGAGCCAAAAGAGAGCAATGACCATCCTGTTATTGGTGTCTGTACCGGCTATGGGCTTTAAGTGCAAATTTTTCAAAGGATCAAGAAAAATCACCGGCCGGCCGGCGATTCTTGCATCGGAAGCTGAAACACCAGATTTGATCAGCTCTTTTTTGTATAACCTGTCTATTTTTTGCTGAAGGTCGGTAATATCTGTCCCTTTTCTGACCTGTATATAAGTCTGGAAATTATTCGTACCATAATCCTGATCACCAAAACTAATGTCCTTCCCTAACGCGAGGATGTCAAATTTAAGATTTGAGTGCTCATCCGACCGATTGATTGTCCCCTTGATTTCCCCAGTCTGCCCCGCTTTTTTCGACCCAATGCCAACCAGCCTAGGAAAACTGACCTTTTCATTTGGGAACAATTCCTTGAGAAACAGATCGGGCAAATACATTTCAAGCAGCATGCTTTTTGTCTCTATTAGCCTCTTATCCTGCCAGATCTCAAACATTTTAGCCGTTTCTAAGTCCAACTGTAATGCTTTATTCGAATACACCCGTCCATGCTCGGTATTCAGAGGAAACTCAAACCAGGTATTTCTTGCCCTTCCCGCTGCTTCAACTTCCCCTAAATTATCTTTAATCAGTTTAGAAAGTGGCGCTGGTGTATAATCTGTTTTAGAATCCGGCAAACTTCTTCCAACCAAATAGATCCGATCATAATTCGGCAGATTTTTATCATAACTCGTTTCATAAGTCACATATAAAACCACGACGATAAAAGCCGCCAGCGCAATAGCAAGCCCTCCGATATTGATACTGGTATAAACCCTGTTTTTCCACAAGTTGCGCAATGCGATTTTCAAATTCAGTTTAAACATCTTCTTATGGTTTAAAAACTATTCATACTTAAGCGCATCTATAGGATCAGACTTTGCCACTTTTACCGATTGCATACTTACGGTAAGAATTGCAATAACAAGAGAAAGGGCAATGGCCACCACAAAAGGTAAAAAAGAAACGTTAACCCTGAACTGATAAGCCGACAACCATCTCTGAATAATGATAAAAGCAATTGGAAAAGCAATCAGATTCGCAATTGCCACCAGTTTTATAAAATCTTTGTTGAGCAGGGTAAGAATATTTATTGTACTGGCACCCAAAACCTTCCGGATACCGATCTCTTTTTTCCGCTGCTCAGCCATAAACAAGGCCAGGCCCAGCAATCCGAGACAGGAAATAAAAATGGCAAATCCACCAAACCAATTTGATAAAGTACCCAATAACTGTTCATTCTGAAACTTAAGCTCAAAATTTTCACTTACAAAATGCCTGCCTACAGGGAAATCAGGATTGATCGTTCTGGCTATCTCATCAATTTTCGCAATGGAAGCAGAAATACTTTGCCCAGGGTTTAACCGGACCAGAACATATTTAAAGTTAATTTCCTCATCTGAAATAATCATGGGACCAATACTTTGATAAGGCGATTCCATAATAAAATCTTTCATTACACCGAGCACAACAACAGGTCTGGACCACCACCTGAATGTAGCGCCAATTGGTTGTTTTAAGCCCATAACCTTGGCTGCAGCCTCGTTAATGATCACTTTTGTAGTATCCCTGTGAATTCTGGAGAATTCCTGACCTGCCAGCATTTTTGCACCTACAGTTTGCGTAAAATCAGGACCCGCACATCTGTAATTAAACAAGACCGCATCCTTTGGATTTTTCCCTGTCCAGTCAACATCGAAAGTATTGTTTCCGCCCTCATTCAGGCTATTGCTAAAATAGGATACATGGCTTGCAGCACCAGACTTCAGCAACTGTTCTTCCAGGAGATGTAACTTATTCTTGTTCCGAAGATTACCCTGAATAGGAATTTCTATCAGTCCATCCTTATTAAAGCCCGCAGGCTTATTTTTGATATAATTCAGCTGCTGATAGATGACAAACGTGCAAATGATCAAACAGACTGCAAATACAAACTGAAAAACCACAAGTACCTTACGGATAGAAAGTGTGGAACCTCCATTTACGCTAAAGCCTTTTAAAACCCGTACAGGTTCAAAAGAAGATAAATAAAATGCAGGATAACTTCCCGCAATACAACCGGTCAATACGGTCAGACCAATTAAAGTCGTCCAAAACGTCCAATCCGTATAGTTAATAACCAGTTCAATATTTAACAAAGCATTAAAATAAGGCAAACTGATTTCAATCAGCACAAAAGCAACGGTCATTGCTATAATGGAAAGCAATACAGATTCAATAATAAACTGGCTGATCAGTGATTTCCTCGAGGAACCTATAGCCTTACGTACACCAACTTCCCTTGCCCTCTTTTCTGACCTCGCCGTTGAAAGATTCATAAAATTGACACAGGCAATTAACAGTATACAAAAAGCCAGCGTGAAAAAAATCTGGATTTGATCAATTTTCCCACCTACAGACTTGCCATTTTCAAATTTATCGTACAGATGCCATTTTGCAAAAGGATGAAGAAGAGCGGTATTAGTGGCCCCCTTCATATTCCTCTGATAAATACCCTCCATCTGATGGTTCACATCATCAAAAGAGGCCTTTTCTTTAAGCTGCACCAGGGTCAAACAGGAATTGTTTCCCCAGTTGGTATTTCTTGCCCATGGGCTGTTTTGCTCAAACAATTTCCATGAAGCCAGGTAAGTAAACTGAATCGTATTGTTTTTTGGCACATCTGCAATCACCCCTTCCACTTTCAACAAATCGAAACCTCCCTCTTTGAGCGGATCCCTGTTTTCAACCTTTATTGTCTTATTGATCGGATCTTCATTTCCAAATAATTTCCGGGCCATACTTTCTGTCAGCACAACCGAATTTACGCCTTTCAATACCCGGTCCGGATTACCTCTAATGAATTTAAAATCCAGTATTTTCAGAAAATCAGGATCCGCAAATACCATGGGTTCCTTAAAACTATTCTCGTTATAACTGACCAGCTGAGGGCTGGGATAAGAAGAATGAGAGGCATAGGCAACACCCGGTATTTTTGTCCGGACTTCATTGGCCATAACCGTTGGTGTCCAGGCCCAGCTAAAAGTCTGAGTGGGTGTTACTGAGTTATTATAGACTACATAAGTTCTATCATAATTCTTAAACTGCTTGTCATAGCCCCATTCATAGGCAACATACAGCAACAAGACCATGCAACTGGCCAGTCCAATAGCCAAACCTCCTACATTAATGAAAGTATAACCTTTATTTTTCCAGAGGTTCCGCAAAGCGATTTTCAAATTCAGTTTAAACATATACTCCTTCGTTAAGCATTATTCATATTTAAGCGCATCGATTGGATTCGCTTTCGCAACTTTAAAAGACTGAATACTCACGGTGAGCAGCGCGATCAATATGGACAACAGAAAGGCCACCGCAAAAGGAAGAACAGATATACCAATCCTGAAGTCGTAACCAGAAAGCCATTTATTCACAATCACATAGCCCAGCGGAAAAGCAATCAGGTTTGCTATAAGAACCAGTTTAATAAAATCCGCGTTGAGTAATACCAAAATGTTCAGGGAATCTGCCCCAAGCACTTTCCTTATGCTGATCTCTCTTTTTCGCTGTTCAGCCATATACAGAGCCAGCCCCAGCAAACCCAGGCAGGAAATAAATATGGCAAAGCCTCCAAACCAGTTGGATATCGTACCCAAGAGCTTTTCATTCTGGAATTTCATTTCAAAATCTTCATTTACAAAATGCTTATCTACAGGATACTCGGGGTTCAATGTCTTGATTTTATCTTCAATAAACTGAACGGCTTTACTCAGGTTCTGATCTGGTGACACCCTGATCAGCATTGCCGATCCAATATATTTAGTGTGAGACATGATCAGCGCACTGGTTTTTTGATAAGGAGATTCAAACACATAATCCTTCACCACACCAATAATAGTCACCGGAGTATCGTCCCAGGTAATCTTCGCTCCGACAGGATCCTTTATCCCCATTATTTTAGCCAATGTTTCATTGATAATCACACTAGTCGAATCCGCATGACCTATAGAAAAATCCCGTCCGGCAGTCAATTCCATTCCCGCGGTTTTGATCATATCATACCCGGTATTCCTATAGTTCACTAATATTTTTTCTTCCGGATTCTTTCCCGGCCATGATACCCCATAACCATTGTTTCCCCCACCTGTAATCGTTCTGGAAGAATAACTCACCCCACTTGCATACCCGGATTTCAGCAGCTCATCTTTAAGCACCTGAAATTTACCCGGATCCTTCAGGTTCCCCTGAACCGGAATCTCAATCAGGTTATTTTTATCATAGCCAATTGGCTTGTTCTTAATATAATTGAGTTGCTGATAAATAACAGTAATACAAATGATCAGGCAAGCAGCAAATACAAACTGAAAGACCACAAGGAATTTCCGTATAGATAAAGAAGAATTTCCAGATAAGGTAAAACCCTTTAAAACCTTTATCGGATCAAAAGAAGAAAGATAAAAAGCAGGATAACTGCCTGCTATAATCCCGGTAAACAAAGCCAGCAAAAGCAGAACCGTCCAGAACTGCCAGGAACTGTATTCAATTACAAGAGCTATTCCAAGCAGGCCATTAAAATAAGGTAATGCGATTTCCAGTAAAATAAAGGCGAATACCATACTAATTAGAGAAAGTAATACAGACTCCATCAAAAACTGACGGATCAGATCCTTCCGGGAAGAACCAATGGCTTTACGTACGCCAACTTCCTTAGACCTCTTTTCAGACCTGGCCGTAGATAAGTTCATAAAATTCACACAGGCAATAAGTAGTATACAGAAAGCCAGCATAAAAAAGATCTGCAGCTGCTGTATTTTTCCACCCACAGATTTTCCGCCTTCAAAAGTACTGTACAAATGCCACTTGGATAAGGGATGGAGAAAAGGTTCTCCATTACTACCTTTTTCTTTAGCCTTGATCATACCATGGATCTGGGTATTGGCTTTGTCAAAAAAGCTATTGTCTTTTAGCTGAACAAAGGTCATACAAAAGTTACTGCCCCATATATTTCCCTTTGCCCAGGGATTGATTTTTTCAAACATGGTCCAGCTGAGCAGATAATCAAAACTGATACTGCAGTTTTTTGGAGCATCAGCAACCACGCCTTCCACCTTTAAATTCTCTGTATTGTCCAGTTTAATAGTTTTATTAACCGGGTCTTCATTTCCAAACAGTGCCTTAGCCATAGACTGAGAAAGTACCACCCCGTCCGGATTTTTCAATAGTACAGCAGGATTGCCTTTCAGCACCTTGAAGTCAAATATTCTAAAAAAATCTGGCCCGGTAAACAAGGCCGTCTTTTTAAAACTATTCCGGTTATAGGTTAACAATCTTTCATCAGGATAAGACACATGAACCGCATGCTCTACACCTGGAATCTCCGCTTTAACCGCCTCGGCCAATACTCCCGGGGTTGCATTAAAGCTAAGAATGGTTCCATTTGCAGTTTGGTTATTATAGGTCACATAAGTGGTCTTGTAATTGGAAAACTGTTTGTCATAGCCCCATTCATAAGCCACATAAAGCAATAACAACATACAGCTGGCCAATCCGATGGCCAGGCCGCCCACATTGATCAGGGTATACCCCTTATGTTTCCATAAGCTTCGAAGGGCTATGCTCAAATTCAGTTTAAACATCTTATATCAGTTCTTCAGTACGTCCTTTATTGATTTTTTCAGAGATCACATGGCCATCTTTCAAGTTGATGATCCGGTTGGAAAAACTCGCATCATGCGAAGAGTGGGTTACCATCACAATCGTAGTTCCCGTTTCGTTCAACTCACATAAAAGCTCCATCACCTCATTACCATGTGAACTGTCCAGGTTACCTGTAGGCTCATCCGCCAGCACCAGTTTTGGTTTGGTGACCAGCGCCCTGGCCACTGCTACACGTTGCTGCTGTCCACCGGAAAGCTGCTGAGGAAAGTGACCGCTCCGGTTCACAATATTCATTCTTTCAATGATCTCATTAACCAGTCTTTTACGCTCTGCAGCTGGAATTTTATTATAAATAAGAGGCAGCTCAATATTTTCAAAAACCGTCAGTTCATCGATCAGGTTGAAATTCTGAAAAACAAAACCCATATGTTTCTTCCTGAAATTAGAACGTTCGCGGTCATTCAGCTTCAGCAACTCTGTTTCCATAAACCTATAGCTTCCGCTTTCTGGTTTATCCAGTAATCCCATTACATTTAGCAAGGTAGATTTACCGCATCCCGATGGTCCCATGATAGAAACGAATTCCCCTTCTTTCACATGCAGGTTGATTCCGTTTAAAGCTGTCGTTTCAATTTCTTCAGTTTTATAAACTTTTTCGAGGTTTTCAATTCTTATCATAGCCTTTGTTTAATAGCATTTTGAGATAAAGCAGTGTTCAGCACTGTATTTTTATTTATTAATTTGAATAATATCGTATTGATTATATTGATCATAAGAAGAGGTAATCACTTCCTCGTCTTTTTGCAGGCCTTCCATAACTTCGTAATATTTAAAATTCTTGCGGCCCACTTTTATATTTCTTTTGGTTGCCTGTCCGTCTTTGACCACAAAAACCCAACTACCCCCTGTACTCTGAAAGAACTGTCCTTGTGCCAGCAACAGCGATTTACTGTTATCAGATAAGGTGAGTTTTACCTGTAAAGATAAACCTCTTCTCAATTCATCGGGCGATTTACCTTCAAATACCAATTCTATTTGAAATTGTCCGGCAGTTACCTCGGGAATCACTTTTCTTACCGAAAGCTGATAGGTCTTTCCATCAAACTCACAAGTCGCCTTTTGCCCTTCCTTTACCCGGTTAATATAGTACTCGTCTACACCGGCCTGTAACTTATAGCCCTGCATCACATCAATCTTTCCTAACATTTCATTGGAGTTATAGGATTTTCCAATCACAGGATCATAAGAAGATAAGCGACCAGCCACCGGCGCCTTGATGGTCATATTTTCAATATTCTGACGAATGGTCTCCAAACTTTCATTCATCCTGCTTACAGAAACATCAATTTGTTTCAATTGCATTACCCGACTTTGATTTTCCTGTTTTATGGCTTGTTTCAGGATATCTTTCCGCCCCATATAGTACTCATAGTCCTGACTGGAAGCACTGAATTCTTCTCTGGTGATGATCTTTTTAGCATATAGAATACTATCTGTTTTATATTTTCTTGTCGCCGATCTTAAACTGTTTTCAATCACCATCATATCCTGGCTCATCACCCGTTGGTTCTGCTCCAGATCCAGCCTTACCTTACGCAATTGATTGATCTGTTCAGTAATGCTGGTTTCACTGCTGGTGTAATTGGAAAGCGCGTTGGGATTTGCTATCCTCAACAAAGGTGTTCCCTTTACTACGGAAGCACCATTTTCGGTAAAGATCTCCGCTACAGTTCCGCCTTCAGAAGAACTTACGATCACCGAAGTTAAAGGCACCACACTCGCATTTAATAAGGCCACATCTTCAAAATCACCGTAAATCACCTTGCTGATTGTAATTTTATCCGCATCTGCTTTATATACTTTATGAAGCGACAAACTGTATCCATAAGCCACCAGGCCTAAAAACACAAGACCACCAACCATCATCAGTATCGTTTTTTTATTGAATCTCTTTTTCTCTATTTTCTTGTCCATGTTGATCTATCACCTTATTGTCCGGAGAATAGCCAAGGGTATGCCAAAGCAAAAAACAATAATTATATATCTAGTTATCAATAAGTTAAAATCAATACCACAGTATAACTGTTCATAAGCGGACACTTATTGTACATCATCGAACACTTTATGTATTTTTGATCAGATTAAACCAACATATAACCCTAATTAATTTTCTGAAAATGATAGATGCCAACGTTTTAGTGATCGATGATGATGATGACATCCTGCTCAGCGCCAAGCTTTTCCTGAAGCAGCATTTTAAACAAGTGATCATCTGTAAATCACCCAAAGAAATTAATGTACTGCTGAGCCGCAACGAAATCGACATCATTCTGCTCGACATGAATTACCAGAAAGGCGCAAGTGATGGCCGTGAAGGCTTATACTGGCTGGAGCATATTCTCTCTATAGACAAAGATTATGTGGTCATCTTAATGACTGCCTATGGGAATGTGGAACTGGCAGTTCAGGCTATAAAAAAAGGAGCTACAGATTTCATCCTCAAACCCTGGGAAAACGACAAGCTTTTTGCAACCCTATCTTCCGCATCCAAGTTAAGGCAATCTACCAAAAAAGTTAAAAAACTGGAAAAGATCCATAGTTCCATGCAAAAAGACATGGCGCGGGCTTTTGAACATATCGTAGGCAACTCAGAACCCGTAAAGAGACTTCAGGGTACATTGGTCAAGGTCGCACCAACAGATGCCAATGTATTGATCCTTGGAGAAAACGGAACTGGAAAACAAGTGTTTGCCTATGAACTGCATAAACACTCTTTGCGTAAAAACAACATTTTTATGCATGTAGATCTGGGCTCTTTGAATGAAAACCTTTTTGAGAGTGAACTTTTTGGTTATGCCAAGGGTGCCTTTACAGACGCTAAAGAAGATAAGCCAGGACGTTTTGAACTGGCCGAGGGTGGTACTATTTTCCTTGATGAAATTGGTAACCTGACCTTACCTCTGCAAGCCAAACTTTTGAGTGTGATTCAAAACAGAACGGTAAACCGGCTTGGAGAGAGTAAGGAAAGAAAGATCAATGTGCGTTTGATTACCGCCACCAATATGCCTTTAAATGAAATGGTCAGCAAAGGTACTTTCCGTCAGGATTTATTATTCAGGATCAATACCGTAGAACTGGTCTTACCGCCACTTTCCCATCGTGGAGACGATATTTTGCTGCTGGCTGAACATTTTCTGCAAAGTTTCAATGTAAAATACCACAAAAACCTTCAGAAATTTGATGCCAAAGCAGAACAGATGCTGTTAAGTTATCAATGGCCGGGAAATGTACGAGAACTGCAGCATGTCATTGAAAGAGCGGTCATCATGTCTGACGGTCTGCACATCAGTACCGACGATCTGCAGCTCAGCCCGCAGAAATTTGGAGGTGCCCCGGTGATGCAAACCGATATGGCCCTGGAAGACATGGAAAAACTCATGGTCCAGAAAGCCATAGATAAGCATAAAGGCAATATCTCCAGAGCCGCATCAGAACTGGGATTAACGCGCGCGGCATTATACAGACGCATAGAAAAATTCGACCTGTAATGTTTAAAAGCTTCACCTTCCAGCTGCTCATCCGGCTATTGTTTATCAATATGCTGGCCATACTTCTGGTTTACCTCATCAGAAATACAGAACTCTGGTTTACCATTTCGGGTATTGGCCTTATTCTCCTGACCAGCATCATTTCTCTTTACTATTACATTAACCAAATGAGGGAAGACATTAAGCGCTTCATTCTGGCGGTTAAGCTGCAGGACAACACCATAAACTTTAAGAATAAAGTAACCCGGGGCAGTTTTCCGGAACTGTATGAATCTTTCAACGATATCATTAAAATCCATAAAGACATCCACCTGGAAAAGGATTCCATGTTCCAGCTCATTAAAACCATCCTGGAGCAGGTCCCTGTTGGTGTTATTGTCGTTAAAGACAAAGAAATAGATACAGTCCAATCGGAAATTGTTTTCTTTAATATGGCTGCTACAAATTTGCTCCAGGTGCCTGCCTATAAATATTGGCACCGTTTAAAGAAACACCTGCCTTTCTTCACAACAGAAATCAATCAAATTAAAGAAGGTGGCAAAAAGTTTATAGAACTGAAGATACAGGATAAGCTGACACAACTGTCAACAGAAGTGATTCCCTTAAACTTGTATCATACAGATTATATTATTATCTGCTTCCAGAACATTAAAGACGAGATAGAGCAAAAAGAAGCGGAAGCCTGGAACAGGCTGATCGGCGTAATTTCCCACGAAATTCTGAATTCCATCACCCCCATCAGTTCCTTATCGGATACGGTGCACCGTATGGTGGCCAATAAAGAAACGCTGGGTGCAGAAGATCTGGAAGACCTGAA
>Ga0157370_10000297_pt1 | contig 63075 bp, 48 predicted proteins | sample C35metaG_FD_113463 | JGI IMG/M metagenome (GOLD analysis project Ga0157370, IMG submission 113463) | Corn rhizosphere microbial communities from Kellogg Biological Station, Michigan, USA - C3-5 metaG | ecosystem: Host-associated > Plants > Roots > Rhizosphere > Soil | place: USA: Michigan...
CATGCGCTGCTCGGTTTCGTCATCCAGCGCGCTGGTGGCTTCGTCGAGGAACAGAATGGCAGGCTTAATCAGCAGTGCACGAGCAAACGACAGGCGCTGTTGCTCACCCGGCGACAGGCGCTGGCTCCAGTTGGCATAGTCATCCAGCACGCTTTGCAGATGCGGCAGGCAGCACTGTTCCAACACGGTATTCAGCTGGTCGTCAGTGTATTCACGATCTGACTGCGGGTAGCTTAGCGCTTCGCGCAAAGTGCCAATCGGAATATAACTGCGCTGGGGCAGGAATAAATAATTTTTGCCCGCGGCAAGGTGAATACTGCCCGCGCCGTAAGGCCAGATACCGGCGATAGCGCGCAGCAGGGTGGATTTACCGCAGCCAGACGGGCCGGCGATCAGCACACGCTCACCGGCCTGCAGGCTGGCGGAGACATTGCTGAACAGCGCGGTGCCGTTCGGCAGCTTGAGGGTTAAATCGTCGAGTTGCAGATCCAGTTTGTCGGATTCGCGCACGTCAATGCCGCGCGGCTGGGCGTTCACCTGTTCAATGGCGGCGTTAAAACCGGCCAGACGGTTAACACAGGCTTTCCAGCTGGCTAAATCGGTGAAGGCGCCGATAAACCACGACAGCGCGCCCTGCACCTGACCAAAGGCCGAGGAGATTTGCATCAAGGAACCCATCTGGATGGCGCCGGAGAAGTAACGCGGCGAAGCCACCAGAATCGGGAAGATGTTAGCGAACTGGGCATAGAAAGTGGACGCCACGTTAAGGCGACGGGTCACTTTCATAATCGACCACCAGTTGGTTTTGATGGATTCAAACTTGCTGCTCAGCTGGTCGCGTTCACTCTTCTCACCGTGATAAAGCGCGATGGCGTCGCTGTTCTCACGGATACGGATCAGGCCAAAACGGAAGTTTGCTTCGAACCATTCTTGGTTGAATCCTAAACGAACCAATGGCTTACCCACCCACCAGACAATCACCGAGCCGACCACCGCGTAGAGCAGGGCGAACCACACCATGTAGCCCGGAATGGTGAATTCATGGGAGGAAAACATAAAGGTCAGCGGGCCGCTGATCGACCATAGAATAAAGACAAAGGAGAACAGCGTGACCACGCTGGATAGCAGGCCGAGCACCAGAGAAAGGGTGCCGCTGGTCAGCGCGTTGAGGTCCTCAGCAATACGCTGGTCGGGGTTATCGACCTGATGCTGATACTCCGTGTAATAATAGGCGTGATTGCCCAGCCACTTGTCCATATACTCTTCGGTCATCCAGCGACGCCAGCTCATTTGCAGGCCCTGGGTCAGATAGACTTTGTAGATGGCAATGACGATAAAGATCAGTGCAAGCCAGGTGAATTTCAACAGCTGGGCTTTGAATACGGGGTAATTACGATTTTGCAGCGCATCGTAAAAGACTCTGTTCCATTCATTTAGCTGGACGCTCAGATAGACGCCGGCCAATGAGAGGATAATGATGGCGGATAACATGCCCCAGGCACGCCACTTCTCTTCGGAAAGCCAATAAGGCTTAATCAACTGCCAGACAGCACGCCAAGGTGCCGATTTCCCAGGTTTGTTAGTCATAAATAGCCATGTTTCAATATATTCATGTTGTGAATGCGTAATCATCCCAGAATGGGTCAGCCAGCGCGAGAGGGCAATGGCACACATGTAAGGATGTTTTTCCTGCAAAAAGTTCCATTTGGTTATAAGAAAAAGGTGTTCGATGAAATTGGGGTTGAATTTGCTGCTGGTGGCGGGCTGTTCTGTCAGTCTTCAGGTATTGGCGAAAATCGATGAGCCTGATATTGAAAAGGATTGTCTGAAGGCGGGGATTTACGCGGCGGCGGGGAAAGTCTCTTATCAGCAAGGCGCTTATGACAAAGCGCGCGAGCTATTCCGCGATCAGGTGGCCTGGAGCGAGTTTTGCCACAAGCCACAGGACACTATCGCCACGGCCTACAACAACATCGCGCTGACCTATATCCGTCAGGGTCAATATCGCAAAGCTAAAGCCTGGCTGATGCTGGCGCCGGATGATAAAAAATCACAATTTAATCTTAGCCAAATCCAACCCCAGCTCGATGCCTTGCCTGCCGCACCCAGCGTGGCCGGGCAGTATTGGCAATATGCCGGTTACGGCAGTTGGAACGAAGTGGATGTCAAAGCGGAAGAAGCCCAGTTTAAAATCGATTTCAGCGGCATGTACATGGGGCTGATGTCGCTCTATTACGGGCCGAATACCGGCGAATTCTCGGTGGTAACGGCCGTGAAAGACGGCAAAGCGGTTTACAATCAGGCAGATGACCAGAACGCGGGCGGCGGAGAGTGTAAAGTGAGCATGGAATTCGCGCCAGAAACTGTCAAATTGCATACCGACGGTGACTGTGGCTTTGGCATGAACGTGCAGGCTGCGGGGACATTTGTTCGCGTACAGCCTTAATCAGTCGATACTCACTCTGCTTTGCAGATTATGTTGGAATCTGGCAGGCCATAAATAACCCTGCATCCCCTTGATATTCAGTGATGTTAAACCTCTGAGCTGCTCGGAGGTTTCCACCCCTTCGACAATGACGCCCTGACAGCTGCGGCCTAGCTGCTGAATCACCGACTTCAGCTCCTCGCTGCCCTGATGCTGCCAAAAGAAATGTTTATCCACTTTAATGCACTCAAACTGGTTGAGCATGACGGGCGATAAGCGTTGATGATCGGCGCTGAAGTCGTCGAGCCAAAGTGGGCAGCAGGCGGCTAACTTGCTGAGCAGAGGCTGGGGGCTTGGGTGGAAGAGTTCTGAGAAGTGCTCGTTGATCTCCAAACGAATAAAACCCATAGATTTGAGTCTATTGGTTAATGCCACGGAGCGAACGATCCCCTCGGCAATCTCAGTATCCACATTTAAAGAGACGCTAAACCGGTGCTCTAAGAAGAACTCCGCTTGATGGCTCAGCGTATTCAATTGGGTGTAAAAAATATCGAACTTGTGTTCAGGATGCAGCTGAGAAAATAGATGTTCAATGCTTCGGCATGGCCCATTGAGCGAATTTTGCCGCGTGAGCATTTCAAAACCCAGCACATTGCCTGCCGGGCTGACGATGGGCTCGAAAACAAAATAGAATTCTGACGCCGAAGCTGGGTCCATTCTTCTTTCTCTATATTTATCGCGGCTGGTATTTGCAACATCGCCAGACTATCGCTCTAGAGCGCAGTCATATCCGCAACGCTGTGGTTAAAGAGAAAGAATAGTTCCTGATTATTCGTTATGCCTATTTTTTTAAATAGATTGCATTTATGTGCACTGACCGTTTTGATGCTTCTTTTTAATATCATTGAGATATCGCGGATAGAAACGCCTGATACCAGCATAGAAAGAATCTTTATTTCCATTTTGGTGATCACCAGAAAGTGCTGATCGCATAAATCTGAAATATCTTTCAGCAGGATAAACTTGGTAATGAGGCTGGTCGTCTCTTGTAAGTTGTTGTTTTTAGAAAAAGAACGAATTCCTCTTTTCAGCAGCGTGGACATGATGGTAGCGTCCAGCGACTCAGAGTAAAAAATCATCCGGTTATCATCCATTCTCTCGTGATGCGCTAATAAAAACTCATAGCATCGAGAGAAGCTTTTATGTGAAGGGTCAAGGATAAAATAGTCAGAAGAGTCGAAAATAATATTATTTTTATTTTGTGGGAAATTTAAAACATCAACGTGGAAAGGCAACTTTAGAATAAGTGTCTCAAGCGCCAGTTGAGTGAATTGACATTCACTCCATATAATAACTCTTGGCATGATAGCCTTCCATGTAACACAAATAATCCAGTCAAAAAGGCGATTCACACAGAGAAAAAAAACCACCCAAAAGCATAAAGCATAAGCCCAGAAAAGAATTTTCTGCGCAAAAGGTTGGTGAGTTTTTTATGAATAATTAACAATCAATATAAATTATATAAAGTTCGAAACAAATCGTTTAACCCGATGTTTGAGATTACTTTTAATAGGTTTTGACGATTGAAATGCTTTCACTGATCGTTTGAAGTGATTGGTTATTAAGATAATACTGAACATAATTAATTAAATAGTTAGAATAAACAATAAGATAATTAGAGTATGGTTATTTGAGGGTTGGAAGTAAGAGTTTTCTGAAGATACTGCTGGAAGAACCGACAACGCCGCCAAAAAGCCGATTTTCTCTATTTAGAGAGCACTATTTGCCTTACTGGCGGAAATTTATGGAGAAATAGTCCCGTAAAAACTATTTGTTCGAAAATTGAAGATTTATCGATTGGCGTCCACGGTGTAAGGAAATTCTTAAGAAGGAGATTGGTACAGAATTATTGAGTATTTTTCGAGGTGTATTCTTATCAGTCTGCTAATTATTGCTCATTAACCGGGTTTTGTTATGACGTTAAAAAATGGGTCCACTTTTAAGGACCCATCAAATCGTTTTATGCAAAAATTGACTTATTTTACTGCGGCCACTTCATTTCGCCTTTCAGCACTTTGGCGCTCATTTCTAATGACTCATCGCCTTTCAGTGCCGGGTAATGTCCTTTCATGGCTTTCACCAGCCCCTCCGCATTCTTAGCTTTTGGCAGTTCTTTCTCCAGCGTCTGTAAATACTGCTTGGTGAACTCGACCGACTTCAGCGTCTGTGCCGCACCGGGCAGGAAGTGGCCCGGCACCACCGTAGTTGGCTGCAACGCCGTGATCTGGTCCAGCGTGGCAATCCAGGCTTGGCGTGATTCAGGCGTTTGTGTATCTGCGACCCACAGATGCTGGGTATTACCATCCACAATAACCCCGCCGACTACCGCTTTCAGCGCCGGTATCCATACAAAGGTGCGGGCGGGAGTTTGCCCTTTAATTTCAAACTTTTTGCCTTCCAGCTCGAAAGAATTGCCTTTCAGCGGCTCAGGGACAATCACCGTTTTTGGCGCGTTGTCTTTCAACTGCGGGCCCCAAAACGCCACTTTGCCGTCTTTGGTGGCGTTAATTTCATCAATTGTCGCCTGAGTGGCGACGATTTTGGCCTTAGGGAAGGCGGCGTGCAGGGTATCCAGACCGAAGTAAAAATCAGGATCTGCCTGGCTGATGTAAATAGTGGTGAGGTTCTTGCCACTGGCTTTGATCATCTCCACCAGCTTCTGCGCATCGTTGCGCTGGAACTGGGCATCAATCAGCACGGCGTCTTTCTCGCCAGAGACAATTTCTGACGAAACGGCAAAAATGCTGTTTTGACCGGGATTGTAAACGTCCATTTTCATGTCGGCAGCGCGAGCCGTCAGGCTAGTGCCCAGAAGCAGCGCGGCGGTAAGAGCCAATTTTTTCAGGCGCATAATGTGTCCTCGGAGGTTGGGCGTTGTCGCCAAATAATGTGGGTTAATGCCGCTACTTTACGTTGCATAAATCGAGAGAAAAACCGGATAATGCGCAACTGTTTATTGCGTAAATCGGATGAATAATATGGACAGGATCACCGCAGCCGAAGTCTTTGTCGCCATTGTTGAACGGGGAAGCATGGTCAGCGCCGCCGAATCGCTGGATATGTCCCGTGCGATGGTCACGCGCTATTTATCTGAAATGGAGAAGTGGTCCGGCGCGCGCCTGCTGCACCGCACCACGCGCAAACTCAGCCTGACCGATGCCGGGGAGAACACGCTGGCGCGCTGCCGGAAGATGCTGTCAGTGGCGGCGGAAATGACCAGCGCGGGGGAGAGCCAGGATGACGCGCTGCGCGGCCTGCTGCGCCTGAGCTGCTCTCAGTCCTTCGGGCAGGGGGCGGTGGCGATCGCCGTGACCGAGTTTTTGCGACTACACCCTCAGGTGAGTATTGATCTGCAACTGGAGAGTAAGGCTATCAATCTGGTGGAAGATCGAATCGATCTGGCGCTGCGCATTACCAATGATCTCGATCCTAACCTGATAGCCCGGCCGCTGGCCGAGTGTGCCTCGGTGATCTGCGCCTCTCCTGCCTATCTGGCGGCCCACGGCGTCCCGCAAAAGCCGGAGGATTTGGCGCTGCATAACTGCCTGACCTACAGCTATTTCGGCAAAAGCCTGTGGCAGTTGGAGCGCCAAGGCGAAAAGCTGGCGATACCGGTGAGTGGCAATCTTAGCGCCAACGAGTCGCAAGTATTGCTGAGCGGGGCAGTAGAGGGGGCGGGGATTGTGATGCAGCCCTATTACTCCGCCGCGCCGCTAATTTCCAGCGGGCAGTTGGTGGCGCTGCTGCCGCAATGGCAGCCGCAAACCTTGGGGATTTACGCCATCTATGCGTCGCGCCGCCAAGTGCCAGCCGCATTGCGCGCCTTGCTGGATTTTCTGGTGGCATGGTTTGCCGGAAATCCTCGCTGGGTCATGGCCGGGGCCTGAACTCCATTTTTAGAAATATTTGCACACATCTTCTAATCAATGATTTATCAGTGAGTTATCACTCCTCCCCTAACATTTTGTGCCGTTGATTGGACCGCTAACTGGTCAAAAGTGTGATCTGCGTGGTATTTCTGTTGGCAAGATACAACATTGCGCTAACAAATGAATTAACGCAGCAATGTACTTTGCGACGGGTTTTAGCGGCCCGTTACACCATCCTGATATCTTGATCTCTTGCTTACTTTTCGCGGACTGACTGCACGAGTCAGCCCGCTTTAGTGGTGTTCGTTGGGTAAATAATTAATCAATGGGGAGTTTCCTATGCCTGTTTCGTTACTGGCACTGGCGCTGAGCGCATTTGCGATCGGCACAACTGAGTTTGTCATCATGGGGCTGTTGCCCAATGTGGCCAATGATTTACAGGTGAGTATTCCGCTGGCGGGTTGGCTTATCAGTGGCTACGCGCTGGGCGTGGCCATCGGCGCGCCTATCATGGCCGTGCTGACCGCCAAACTGCCGCGTAAAAAAACGCTGTTGCTGCTGATGACTATCTTCATCTTCGGCAACCTGATGTGTGCGCTCTCTTACAGCTACGGCTTCCTCATGCTGGCGCGGGTTATCACGGCGCTGTGTCACGGTGCCTTCTTCGGCATTGGTGCCGTGGTGGCGGCCAATCTGGTGGCGCCGAACCGCCGCGCGTCTGCCGTGGCCCTGATGTTTACCGGCCTGACGCTGGCGAACGTGCTGGGCGTACCTTTAGGTACCGCGCTGGGCCAGGCGCTCGGCTGGCGTTCTACCTTCTGGGCGGTGGCGATTATCGGCGTGGCGTCGCTGTTTGCACTCTATAAAAAACTGCCGGACACCAAAGACGAAGAGCCGACGGACCTGCGCAAAGAGATGGGCGCGCTGCGTGGTTTGGGCCTGTGGCTGTCGCTGTCGATCACCGTGTTCTTCTCCGCCGCGATGTTTGCCCTGTTCACCTATATTGCGCCGATGCTGACAGAGATCACCGGCGTGTCTGAGCACGGCGTAAGCTGGACTCTGCTGCTGATCGGCCTTGGGCTGACTATCGGTAACGTGCTTGGCGGACGTCTGGCTGACTGGCGTTTAGGCGCTACGCTTACCCTTATCTTCTTACTGATTGCCATCTTCTCGGCACTGTTTAGCTGGACCAGCGTGAACCTGCTGGCGGCGGAAGTGACGCTGTTCTTCTGGGCTATGGTCAGCTTTGCCGCCGTGCCTGCGCTGCAAATTAACGTGGTGACTTATGGCAAGAATGCGCCGAATCTGGTGTCGACTCTCAACATCGCCGCCTTTAACGTCGGTAATGCCTTGGGGGCCTGGGTAGGCGGCGCGGTTATCGCTCGTGGCCTGGGTCTGACGGCGGTTCCGCTGGCGGCCGGGGCGTTGGGGCTGGTTGGCTTTGTGCTCTGTATTATCACTTTCCGCCGCGCGGCGAAGAAAGCTGAAAAAGCGCTGGCTTAAGACATTCACCGCCCTCTGGCTCTGGCCGGGGGCGGCTTCTTTCTTCTTCTTATTATTACTTTTTACCCGTCGCCGGGGTTATCCACACATAATCCGCCTGCTGGTTATCCACTTCCGCCCCCTGTTCCGCCAGCATGACTACTGTCACCTGCGCCTTAGGCTGTAAATCGCGAAGATGCACCGGCACCCCGACATTACGTTTGGCATGATAGCCACCGACGATCAGCAAAGCCGGCGTTGGCGCGGCTAGCAGCCGTTCGGCCATTCGGCGGTCGCGCTGTTGCTGGATTGCCAGCATGGCGTGAAGCTGCTCCGGCTCGATATTCTGCTGATGAGAAACCTTAATGGTGTCGGCAATGGCTTCCCTGACCTGTGGAGCCGCGCTGTTGGCTCCCGCCGGGAAGGCCGGTTTCTGGTAGAAAGCCATGATTTCACTGCGATCCAGATTCGCCGCCAGCAGCGGATAAGGGGCTTTGATTGCTGGCATTACCACTTGGCCGTACATCGACCAATCCCAGCCTTTCTGCCATTTAAGCAGCTCCGCTACCTTCGTCGCCGACATGTCCGGCTGGGTTTGCATCAGCCGCTTGGTGCTCTCGACGGCGGGTTGCTGGCTCGGCGTTAGCATCTCCATCAGCACGCTGCCCTGCGGGCGCTGGTCGGGCAGGTTTTCCACCAGCCAGGCTTCAATCTGGTGATGAGTCGGGTTGTCGTGCTTCTCGCCGACAATCACCCGTGGCTGTTTCGCCAGTTGCGCCAACAGCTGCTGCGGCGTAAGAGTTTCCCCGGTATGCAGATCTTTAATGCTGCTGGAGGCCAAATTGGGCGAAGCCGGGTGCTGGGCGCAGGCGGCCAGCAGCAAGGTGGCTAAAAACAGTAAATTTTTCATGACGATCCTCATCATCCCACAACCGGGTAAATCACAAGTTGCCAGCATGTTATGGATAATGATTATCATTTACAAGTTAAGGTTACGCCTTATTCATGCGCCATTACCGCCCGTAAACGCTGAGGAAAACGCTGTGCCTGCTGATGGCAGTGATCGATAAAGGTTGAAACCAGTGCCGAGGCGGGGCGGTGCAGCGGGCGGATCAGGCTGACGGTGAACGGTACCGGCAGGCTGAACGCTCTGATCACCATGCCGCTGTTGCCGCGCTCCACATAGTCCAGCGCGGTGAGTGGGTTGACTATCGATACCCCAACCCCTTCGCGTACCATGCTGCACACCGAGGCGGCGCTGTGGGTTTCCAGCACCAGACGGCGCGCCACCTGATGCTCGCCAAACAGCGCGTCCAGCAGCTGGCGGTAGCTGTCAGTCGCCGACAGGCTGATGAAGTTCTGCCCGGCGAAATCCTGCGGCGTCAGGCGCTTTTTCGCCGCCAGCGGGTGGTCGGCGGGCAGCACGCACACTTCGTTTAAGGTCAGCAAAGGCTGGCGCTCGGTGCCCGCGGGCGTGTGGGTATTCTCCGTCAACCCAAGGTCGTGGCGCTGGGCGGAAAGCCACTCTTCCAGCAGCGGCGACTCCTGCGGCACGATATTGAAACTGACGTCAGGGTAGCGATCCAGAAACGGCTTACACACGGCGGGCAGCAGCGACTGGCTGAACACCGGCAGGCAGGCAATGGAGAGCTGCGCCTGCTCGAACTGGCGAATGCCCTCCGCCGCGCTGACGATGCGATCCAGCCCGTAATAGGAACGCTGAACCTCCTCAAACAGCCGCAGCCCCTGCACCGTCGGGTAGAGGCGGCCGCGCAACCGTTCGAAAAGTTGGAGATTGAGCAGCTTCTCGCAGCGCGCCAATTCCCGGCTCACCGTGGGCTGCGAGGTGTTGAGCAGCGCGGCGGCTTCGGTCAAATTGCCGGTGGTCATCACGGCGTGGAAGATTTCGATATGGCGCAGGGAAATGGCGGGCATAGGCTTCTCCGTGGGAGAGTAATTTCCATATCATAAATGAATAGAGTGGTGCGAAATAGATATTTTTCAGCAGTCGCCGAGTGCGGGATACTCAGGTTAACTTTCGCTTCTTCAGACTTCAGGATCTTGTATGCCACGCGCCTTAAACGACACTTCTACTGCTCTGAACGCCGCTAATTTACTGGCACTGACCCAACAATTTGGCTGCCCGGTATGGGCTTATGATGCCGAGATCATCACTCAGCGTATCAGCCAGCTGCGCCAGTTCGACGTGATCCGTTTTGCTCAGAAGGCGTGCTCCAATATCCATATTCTGCGCCTGATGCGCGAGCAGGGCGTGAAAGTTGACTCAGTTTCTCTGGGTGAAATCGAGCGCGCGCTGCTGGCCGGTTTTAAGCCGGGCCGCGAAGCCAGCGAAATTGTCTTTACCGCCGACGTGCTGGACCAGCCGACGCTAGACCGCGTCACCGAGCTGGATATTCCGGTCAACGCCGGTTCTATCGATATGCTGGGGCAGATTGGTCGCCAGAAAGCCGGGCATCCGGTCTGGCTGCGCGTCAATCCGGGCTTTGGTCACGGCCACAGCCAGAAAACCAACACCGGCGGCGAGAACAGTAAACACGGTATCTGGTTCGGCGATTTGCCGCAGGCGCTGGCGGAGATTCAACGTTATGACCTGAAGCTGGTGGGCATTCATATGCACATCGGCTCCGGCGTGGACTACGGCCATCTGGAGCAAGTGTGCGACGCCATGGTGCGTCAGGTGATTGAAACCGGGCATGATATTGACGCCATTTCTGCCGGTGGCGGCCTGTCGATTCCTTACCGTTTCGGCGAAGAAGCCATCAATACCGAGCATTATTACGGCTTATGGAACCGCGCCCGCGAGCAGATTGCTGCACATCTGGGCCATGCCGTTCATCTGGAAATTGAGCCGGGCCGCTTCCTGGTGGCCGAATCCGGCGTGCTGGTGGCGCAGGTGCGTGCCGCCAAAAATATGGGCAGCCGCCACTTCGTGCTGTGCGATGCCGGTTTCAACGATTTAATGCGCCCGGCGATGTACGGCAGTTACCACCATATTTCCCTGCTACCCGCCGATGGCCGCGACATCAGCAATGCGCCACTGATTAACTCAGTGATCGCCGGTCCGCTGTGTGAATCCGGCGACGTGTTCACCCAGCAGGCGGGGGGCGGGGTAGAAACCTTCGCGTTGCCACAGGTGGAAATCGGCGATTATCTGGTCTTCCACGACACCGGCGCTTACGGCGCGTCGATGTCTTCCAACTACAACAGCCGCCCGCTGTTACCAGAAGTGTTGTTTGAAAATAGCGTACCGCGCCTGATCCGCCGCCGCCAAACCATTGAGGAATTGCTGGCGCTGGAGCTGATTTAAGGCTTAGCTCGCCGGGCTGGTGACGGAATGACGGCGCACCAGCGTCGGGCTAAACATGTGGGTAGTTTCCGGCAGCGGCTGGTTGTTCGCTAAGGCTAATGCCAGCTGCGCCGCCTGATTGGCCATCGCCACCACTGGATATCTCACCGTGGTTAAACGCGGGCGCAGGTAGCGGGAAATCAGCACGTCGTCGAAGCCGACCAGTGAAATATCGGTCGGCACATCAATGCTGTTGTCGCTCAGCACCGACAGCGCCCCTGCCGCCATCGAGTCATTGTAGCAAGTCACCGCCGTGAAGCTGCGCCCTAGCCCCAGTAAGTCCGCCATCGCCTGCTCGCCGCCAATCTCGTCCGGCTCGGCGTAGGCAATCAGTTTATCGTCCACCGGAATATTGTGTTCTTGCAGCGCGTCGAGATAGCCCTGTAGGCGATCGCTGGCGTCCGAAATTCCGTGGTTGGAGCATAAAATCGCAATCCGCTGATGGCCGCTTTGAATCAGATGGCGGGTCGCCAGCCATGCCCCGTAGCGGTCGTCCAGCGCCACGCAGCGCTGCTCGAAACCTGCCAGGGTTCGGTTAATCAGCACCATGCCGGGGATCTGTTTCATTAAGCTTTGCAGCTCGTCGTCCGGCAGCATCTTGGCGTGAACCACCAATGCCGCGCAGCGATGGCGAATCAGTTGCTCAATCGCCTGACGCTCTTTATCCACATTATGGTAACCGTTACCAATCAGCAGGAAGTTGCCGGTGGCGTAAGCCACCTGCTCGACGGCTTTCACCATTGCGCCGAAGAAGGGGTCAGAAACATCGGCCACGATCAGACCAAGGGTTTCCGTAGACTGCTGTGCGAGGGCGCGTGCATTGGCATTCGGATGATATTGCAAATGTTGCATGGCGCTAAGCACCGCCTCCCGCGAGCTATCACTCGCCTTTGGCGAATGATTTATTACGCGAGAAACCGTGGCGACGGAAACACCCGCCAGTCTTGCAACATCTTTGATGGTAGCCATTACACGTCCAAATTTTGTGTGAGGGTAAACGCTTACACTACCAGTTTTACGGAAAATGACTCGGGTCGCAAGGCCATGGGATGGTAAGCATGTGATCTGAGTCAAATGTTTGAGGGCCGTAGCCCGCTTTTAAATTCAACTTCAAGGTCAAGACCGTGGGCCGACGCCCACGGTCTTGACCTTAAGGCAGGCTCAGCCGTCCAAAAAAGTTCCCAGCGTTGAACTCAACGCCAAACTAGTGCATGTTTCCCCTGAAACTCCTACTCCCGAGACAGAAACCCTTAATGACTATTCGCCGATTCCCACAGTTGGCCCACTGGGGGGCTTACACCGCCGTTGTTGAAGATGGACGCCTGATCCGCTGTGAACCCCACATCGCAGACAGCGATCCCTCGCCAATGCTGGACTCCATCATCCCTCTGGTCTATTCCGACAAACGCATTCGCAAACCGGCGGTGCGTCGCTCTTGGCTGCAAAAGCGTGAGCACAGCAACCGTGCGCTGCGGGGCAAGGAGGACTTTGTCGAAGTGGATTGGGATCTGGCGCTGGATCTGGTGGCGGAAGAGAACCGCCGGGTGCGGGACAAATATGGCGCGGCGGGGATCTTCACTGGCTCCTACGGCTGGTCGTCGGCGGGGCGTTTGCACCACGCGCGTTCGCTGGTGCGGCGTTTCTACTTTACCGGCGGCGGCGGGGTGGATCAGGAGGGGAACTACAGCTGGGGGACGGCGCAATTCTTCCTGCCTTACATTATCGGCACCTTCACGCCGCTTACTGGCCGGGTGACGACTTGGCCGAGCGTGGTGGATAATGCCGAGATCTTGCTGGCATTTGGCGGCTTAGCGCTGAAAAATGCCCAAGTGGCGTCGGGCGGGGCGGTGGCTCATACCCTCAAACCGGCGCTGGAACAGCTGGCGAAAAAGGGCACGCCGATCGTCAACATTAGCCCGATGCGCGATGACTGCCCAGAGTTTGCCAACGCCGAGTGGATCCCGATTCGGCCCAACACAGACGCCGCGCTGATGATGGCGCTGGCTTTTGAAATTCAAAGGCTTGGCGCGCAGGATGATGCCTTCCTTGCCTCTCACTGCGTGGGCTATCCCCAGTTGGCGGCATACCTACAGGGCAAAACCGACGGCGTGGAGAAGACGCCGGAGTGGGCCAGCCAGATCACTGGCATCCCCGCTGCGCGCATCGCCAAACTGGCGCAACAGCTGATTGGCGTGCGCAGCTTTATTACCTGTGCTTACTCGGTGCAGCGCGCCCATCGCGGCGAGCAGCCTTACTGGATGATGATTGCCCTGTCGGCGATGCTCGGACAGGTTGGGCTGCCTGGCGGCGGTTTCTCCTTTGGTCACGGCTCGATGAACGGCGTCGGCAACCCGCGTTTCGACACGCCGGGGCCTGCCGTCAGCACCGGACCGAACCCCTCGGGCTTATCTATTCCCGTGGCACGTATCAGCGACATGTTGCTTAATCCGGGCCAGCCTTATGAGTTTCAAGGCAAAACCTCTCATTATCCCGACATCCATCTGGTGCACTGGGCGGGCGGCAATCCCTTTCATCATCACCAGCAGCTGAATCGGCTGGTAGAAGGATGGCAGCGGCCGGATACCATTATCGTGCAGGACAACGTCTGGACCGCGGCGGCGCGCATGGCCGATATTGTCCTTCCCGCCACCACTTCCCTTGAGCGTAATGACATTGGCGGCTCTTCACGCGATCGCTACGTGCTGGCGATGCATCAGGCGATTGCGCCACGGCATCAGGCGCGCAATGACATCGACATTTTTGCCGATTTGGCTGAGCGCTTGGGCTATCGCGAGCAATTTACATTGGGGCGCGATGAGAATGATTGGCTGAGGCAGATTTACCAGCAGTGCGGCGTGGCGCAGCAGGGGACTGGGGCGCAATGGCCGGATTTCGACACTTTCTGGCAGCGTGGCTCGGTCGAACTGCCCATGCCGCAGCAGGATTATGTGTTTTTCGAAGAATTTCGCAAAAGCCCGCGTGCCAACCCACTGGCGACGCAAAGCGGCAAGATTGAGCTCTTCTCCGAGAAAATCGCCGGTTACGGCTATGACGACTTCGCGGGCCATCCTGAATGGCGGCCGCCGGTGGAGTGGCTGGGGTCGGAGACGGCAAAAACCTGGCCGCTGCACCTGATTTCCATTCAGCCTAAAGATCGTCTGCACAGCCAGATGGATCAATCCCCTCTGGCGCAGAGCAACAAGACTGCAGGCAAAGAGACGCTGCTGATGCACCCCGCCGATGCCGCCGCGAGGCAGTTGAAAAAGGGTCATCAGGTCAAAATTTTCAACGCGCGGGGCAGCTGTCTGGCGGGCGTGGAGCTGAATGAAGGTATTGCACGCGGCGTGGTGCTGATGGCGACCGGAGCCTGGTTCGATCCGGGATTTGGCGGCCCGTGGCAGGAGACGGAGCAGGCGGGGAATCCCAACGTGCTGACCTTAGACATCGGCACCTCGCGGCTGACACAGGGGCCAAACGCCATGAGCTGTCTGGTGGAAGTAGCGCGGCATAAGTGAGGTCGAAATGACGGATTTCTGCACCGAAATGGTGAGATAAATGTTCAAAAAATGAGGTAACTGCCTGATGTTTCATGAATGGCTAAACTCAGGCAGTTTTTCACCACTGGTTACACTTTGCGTGATTATGTTGCGATTGGCTGCTGGCTGTTGATCTGCCAAAGCGGATAAATTGAACGTCCCAGAGGTATTGATTGGTGAATCATCAACGTACACTGTATGTTGATACCGATTAAATTTGCACCAACCTACGCGGATGCGTAGGTTTTTTTTTGCCAAAATTCGGTTGTAATATGGGCACACCTCGCAAAGTCTTAAACTTCTTCCCTTCCTTCGTCAAATCTCCGTCTCCTATAGTATGCTGTTTCTATAACCTTTTTTTTCTTAGACTCAGGGATGGCTCATAAGGAGATGGCACTGATGTATCGATTTCTTTTCGCTCTTTTCCGTATCGTATTCCGCCTGGCGTTTCGCGTGACGGTGACCCCGGCTCACCCCAATTTCAATTACCCTAAGCTGCTGATAACGCCCAACCATGTGTCATTTATCGATGGCGTGCTGCTGGTGCTGTTTCTGCCCGTTAAGCCGGTGTTTGCGGTCTATTCGGATATTACCGACAGCTGGTATATGCAGTGGTTGAAGCAGTATGTGGACTTCGTGCCGCTGGACCCGACCAAGCCGATGGCAATCAAACGGCTGGTGCGGGAAGTGGAGAAAGGTCGCCCGGTGGTGGTATTCCCCGAGGGGCGCATTACGGTGACCGGCTCATTGATGAAAATTTATGACGGCGCGGCCTTTGTGGCGGCGAAGTCGCAGGCCACGGTGCTGCCGGTGCGCATTGATGGCGCGGAGTACACGCCGTTTGGCCGCCTGTTCGGCAGCTTTAAAATCCGCTGGTTCCCAAAAATCACTATCAACGTTTTACCGCCGCAGCAGGTGTCTATGCCTGAAGCGCCGCGCGCCCGCGACCGTCGCGTACTGGCCGGGCAAAAGCTGCACGACATCATGATGGACGCGCGGATGAACACCCGCGAACCGCAGACTCTGTATCAGGCGCTGCTTTCAGCTCAAACTCGCTACGGCCGCCGTAAGCCTTGCATTGCTGATATCGCCTTTAAAGAAGATAGCTACCAAGGGCTGCTGAAAAAATCCCTTGGCGTGAGCCGCATCTTGCAGCGCTTCACCCGCGAGGGCGAGCACGTTGGCATGCTTCTGCCCAACGCCACCATTATGGCCGCCGCGCTGTTCGGCGCCTCGATGCGCAACCGTATTCCTGCTTTGCTCAACTACACCTCTGGCGCGAAGGGCATCAAAAGCGCCATGAAAGCGGCAAACATTGAAACCATCATCACCTCGCGCCAGTTTTTGGAAAAGGGCAAGTTGACTCATTTACCGGAGAACGTGCCTGAGGCGAAATGGGTCTATCTCGAAGACTTAAAAGATACCGTCACCAAAGAAGACAAACTGTGGATTTTATTCCACCTGATTTTCCCAAGCCGGGCCATGCTGCCGCAGAAACCCGACGACGCCGCGCTGGTGCTGTTCACCTCCGGCTCCGAGGGCAATCCGAAAGGCGTGGTGCACTCCCACGCCAGTCTGCTGGCCAACGTCGAGCAGATCCGCACCATTGCAGACTTCACGCCGCGTGACCGTTTTATGTCGTCATTGCCGCTGTTCCACGCCTTTGGCCTGACCGTCGGCCTGTTAACGCCGCTGATGACCGGCGCACGCGTGTTCCTCTACCCAAGTCCGTTGCATTATCGCATCGTGCCGGAGCTGGTTTATGACCAGAACTGCACCGTGCTGTTTGGCACCTCCACCTTCCTCGGTAACTATGCCCGTTTCGCCCATCCTTATGACTTTGCGCGCCTGCGCTATGTGGTGGCGGGGGCTGAGAAACTGTCTGAAGGCACCAAGCAAATCTGGCAGGACAAGTTCGGCATTCGCATTCTTGAAGGCTACGGCGTGACCGAGTGTGCCCCGGTGGTGTCGATTAACGTGCCGATGGCGACCAAAATTAAAACTGTTGGCCGTATTCTGCCGGGCATGGAGTCGCGACTGATCAAGGTGCCGGGGATTGAAGAGGGCGGCCGCTTGCAGCTGCGCGGGCCAAATATCATGAAAGGCTACCTGCGGGTAGAAAATCCGGGCGTGTTGGAAAAACCGCAGGCCGAGAACGCCGAGGGCGAGATCCAGCCCGGCTGGTATGACACCGGCGATATTGTCACCTTAAATGAGCAGGGCTTCTGCACCATCAAGGGCCGCGTTAAGCGTTTTGCCAAGTTGGCCGGTGAAATGGTCTCTTTGGAAAGTGTGGAGCAGTTGGCGCTGAAGGCGTCACCTGATGGGCAGCATGCGGCGACCTCGCGCACCGATAGCAGTAAGGGCGAGGCGCTGGTGCTGTTCACAACGGATGCAGAATTACGTCGTGACGCCTTATCCAAAGCCGCCCGCGAACTTGGGCTGCCGGAACTTACCGTGCCGCGCGATATTCGCGTGGTGAAAGCCTTGCCGCTGCTTGGCAGCGGAAAACCAGATTTTGTCACTCTGCGAGAGATGGCAGAAAAACCGGAGCCCCAAGAATGAATCAGCCTTTAGCCGCCAAATCTCCGCTGATGTCGCGCAGTATGGTCGCGGTAATTGTCGCCCAGTTTTTGTCAGCCTTTGGCGATAACGCGCTGCTGTTTGCCGCGTTGGCGTTGATTAAACAACAGCTTTACCCCGACTGGAGCCAGCCTATTCTGCAAATGGCTTTTGTCGCCACTTATATCATTCTCGCGCCTTTTGTCGGCCAGTTCGCCGACAGTTTTGCCAAAGGCCGGGTGATGATGTTCGCCAATATCCTCAAATTGGCGGGGGCGGCGGTGATCTGCGTCGGGTTAAATCCCTTCTTGGGTTACACCCTGGTGGGCATCGGCGCGGCGGCCTATTCACCCGCCAAATATGGCATTTTGGGCGAAATCACCGAAGGCGAGCAGTTGGTAAAAGCTAACGGCCTCATGGAAGGTTCGACCATCGCCGCTATCCTACTGGGTTCCGTGGCCGGTGGTGCATTGGCCGACTGGAACGTGCTGGCTGCGCTGGGCGTTTGTGTGCTGACCTACGGCCTGGCGGTGGTGGCTAACTGGTTTATTCCTAAACTGGCCGCCGCGCGTCCGGGCCAGTCATGGCGCTTGTCGGCGATGACCGGCACCTTCTTCCGCGCCTGCCGTATTCTGTGGAATGACGCTGAAACGCGATTCTCACTGGTTGGTACCAGCCTGTTCTGGGGCGCGGGCGTGACGCTGCGCTTCCTGCTGGTGCTGTGGGTGCCGGTGGCGCTAGGCATTACGGATAACAAAACCCCGACCCTGCTTAACGCCATGGTGGCGATTGGTATTGTGTTCGGTGCCGGTGCGGCGGCCAAGCTCATCACGCTAAAAACGGTGAAACGCTGTCTGCCTGCGGGTATCGCTATCGGCGTGGCGGTGGTGGTGTTCACGCTGCAAACCAAGATGCTGAATGCATATATTCTGTTGGTGCTGGTGGGGATATTGGGCGGCTTCTTCGTGGTGCCGCTGAATGCCTTATTGCAGCATCTCGGCAAGGCGTCTGTCGGCGCGGGTAACGCGATTGCGGTGCAGAATCTCGGTGAGAATACCGCCATGCTGCTAATACTCGGCCTGTATTCGCTGGCGGTGATGGCCGGTGCGCCGGTTCTCGCCATTGGTGTCGGCTTCGGCGTCGTCTTTGCTCTGGCGATTATCGCGCTCTGGGCGTGGCAGATTGCGCAAAAGCGCCGCGCGCCATAATGAGTCACAGATAAAAGAAAAGGGCGCCTCGGCGCCCTTTTTTGTGCCCACCGTTCAGACTTAAGGTGCAGGAATGGTGAAGCGTTTGTGGATCTCTTCCAGCGAGTTCAGCACTTCTTGGTCCAGCGTCAGGTTCTGGCTGTCGATGTTGGTCTTCAGCTGTTCCAGCGTGGTGGCGCCAATCAGGGTGCTGGCAACGAATGGCTGTTGGCGAACAAAGGCCAGCGCCATTTGTGACGGGTCGAGATTGTGCTTCTTAGCCAGCGCGACGTATTCGGCAATCGCCAGTTCAGACTGCGGCGAAGAGTAGCGAGTAAAGCGGCTAAACAGCGTGTTACGCGCGTTGGCAGGCTTAGCGCCGTTGAGATACTTGCCGCTCAGAGTGCCGAACGCCAGGCTGGAATAGGCCAGCAGCTCAACGCCTTCGTGCTGGCTGATTTCCGCCAGACCAATCTCAAAGCTGCGATTCAGCAGGCTGTAAGGGTTTTGAATCGACACAATGCGCGGCAGGTCGTGCTTTTCGGCCAATTGCAGATAGCGCATCACGCCCCAAGGTGTTTCATTGGAGACGCCGATATAGCGGATTTTCCCGGCACGAACCTGCTCGTTTAACGCTTCTAACGTTTCCAAAATGGTGACAGGAGTGCTGTCTTCACTGTACTGATAACCCAGTTTGCCGAAGAAGTTCGCCGGGCGCTGCGGCCAGTGCACCTGATACAAATCGATATAGTCGGTGTTCAAACGTTGCAGGCTGGCGTCCACTGCGGCGCGGATGTTCTTGCGATCCAGCATCTGTGCCGGGCGAATGGCGTTATCGTTATTGCGTGAAGGCCCGGACACTTTGCTGGCGAGAATGATTTTCTCGCGATTGCCGCGCGCTTTCAGCCAGCTACCAATATAAGACTCGGTCAGCCCCTGAGTTTCAGGGCGCGGTGGCACGGGGTACATTTCTGCAGTATCAATAAAGTTGATACCCGCCGCCACGGCGTAATCCAGTTGTTGGTGGGCATCGGCTTCGCTGTTTTGTTCACCAAAGGTCATGGTGCCGAGTCCCAGTAGACTCACTTCTAAAGAACTATGGGGTATACGGTGATATTGCATTGCCGGTCTTCCTTACTCTCTGAGAATGTCAGGCCGATAAAAGCGCCTCAACTGACTTATCTTCACAAAACGGGTGTTAACTGACTATATACAAGCGGTGCAAGTGGGGGAAGTGCGGCAGCGGAGATAGGCAGAAAATGGCAAGAGCGCCTAAAAGGCCAGCGGAAAGGGCCGCTGGCAATTCATGTTAATTAGCGTTTCATCACCTGACTCACGTTATCGTTGTTGATCTGACGCTCATTGCCTTGATCATCGGTGTAGCTCAGCAGGCCAGTAGATTTATCCAGCTTAGGTTTGCCATTGGTCAGGATCATACTGCCGTCTTTGGTGGAAATGACATAATCGCTGGCACACCCTGCCAAACCGACAACCATCAGCGCAGCGCTGATTATCATTAAGCCTTTTTTCATGATTATTCCTCTAAGTAATGGGCTGTAAATAAAGATAGTCAACAGCCTAGCAAAAGGGCCAGACGACCGTTGAAAAAAAAGCGTTTTATTTCGTATAGATCAATAAGGCTGATTTAAAGCAGGAAATGTCGGGCCAGCAGCGGGCCGGTAAAGCTTTTCTTCAAGTAAAAGCCACGGGGCAGAGTCATGATCGGCTGCCCAAACTCACCAATGGCTTCCGTCAGGGCTTTGCTGTTGGCCCCTTTAGGACGAAGTTGTAAGAATTCGCCTTTACGCGCGGTTATGGTTTCGACCTTGCCTAAAACAATCAAATCCATCAGCTCTTCCCAGTCTTCGCGCAGTTGCTGCTCTTCCTCTTCGGAAGGACTCCAGATGAGCGGCGCACCAATGCGGCGCTCTGCCAGCGGGATCTGCCGCTCGCCTTCGACCGGTATCCACAGCACTCGCGCCAGTTTATGTCTAACATGGCTATTTTCCCACGTCACGCCGCTGTTGCCGGTCAGGGGCGCGACGCAGACAAAAGTGGTCTCTAAGGGTTTACCCTGTGCATCGATGGGGATGGTTTTTAACTCGACGCCGATGTCCGCAAAGTCCTGCTCCGGCTTACTGCCCGCCATCGCCCCTAAATAGACCTCAAGCAGCATACCGACCCAACCCTTCTCGCGCTTGAGATCAGGAGGAATAGGCAAAGAAGCTCGCGCAGCCAGCTCACCCAGTGAGTAACCAGCCAGGGACTGGGCGCGCGCCAGCAGGCTCTGTTCATCCTTGGGAGGTTCTGTCATAGGAAATGGAATCGACATACAGCAAGTCTCAGATTTATTGGTTAATTTTCATACGCACGTTTAATCACATCGGGAATTAAAAGTTATACCCGTGGATAGGTCGAATAATAGCATGATTTATTGCGCTTTTTTTTCCGCATAGCCGCGATCGCGAGAGGGATAATATAAAGTTGATCCACAGTTGCGGGTGACAATGAACAGGATCTTCCCCCTAGTTATCCACAGATTTTCTGGATAACCTCAGCTTATTCCGAGCACTGGTTCGATTTACAGGCTTGACGGAGGGGGTATTTTGTCTTTTTGTCCCATAATTAGACAAAGTAGCGACTTTCTCTGTGGATAAAAACGGCGTTGATGGATCTTTCGCCAATAGCGATCGCAGTTACTCATTAAGGGCTGAGTAAACCCAGTGAAGAAGCTGTGAATTACTTTTAATTATATGAAATATATATCTTTAATATCACTGCCATCTGAGGGTAAGAAAAAGCTAAAAATAGTTTTACCCCTCTTGCTATGAAGTTCTTCACACATCTATCCACAGAAAAAGTGAATAAAATCGCGCGACATGGCGAGCTTCTGTTTATAACTTTGCCATTCTCTGTGAGTTATCCCATTTTTATTCGTGAAGATAGGGGGTAAGCAGTGGTTTACCGCCTGTTGGTAGTATGAAACAATCAAGACATCTATGATTTGAAGTTATTGAGGTAGTCCGGTGATCGATGATGATGGCTACCGCCCGAATGTTGGTATCGTAATCTGCGACAAGCAGGGCCAAGTTTTATGGGCCAGACGATACGGCCAGCACTCCTGGCAGTTTCCGCAAGGGGGCATCAACCCTGGCGAAACCGCCGAACAGGCCATGTACCGTGAACTGTTTGAAGAGGTAGGTCTCAGCAGAAAAGACGTACGTATTCTGGCTTCGACCCGCAACTGGTTGCGCTATAAATTGCCAAAACGTTTGGTGCGTTGGGATACAAAGCCGGTGTGTATCGGCCAAAAGCAAAAATGGTTCTTGCTGCAATTGATGTGTAATGATGCGGACATCAACATGCAGCGCAGCAGTACGCCAGAATTCGATGGCTGGCGCTGGGTGAGTTTCTGGTATCCGGTGCGTCAGGTCGTGTCCTTCAAACGTGATGTTTACCGCCGCGTAATGAAAGAGTTCTCCACGACTGTGATGCCAATACAGGAGATCCCCGTGCCCAGGACATCGCCCGCTTACCGTCGGAAAAGAGGCTAAGTCGCAAAGAGATGCTCACGCGTTTGCGAGAAATTGTTGAAAAGGTAGCAATGGCGTCCAGCCTGAATGATGCGCTGGACGTTTTGGTCAATGAAACCTGCCTGGCGATGGATACAGAAGTGTGTTCCGTTTATCTCGCTGATAATGACCGCCGTTGCTACTACCTGATGGCGACGCGAGGTTTGAAAAAACCTCGCGGGCGCACTATCACGCTAGCCTTTGACGAAGGGATCGTCGGGTTGGTAGGGCGGCTTGCCGAACCCATCAACCTCGCCGACGCTCAGAGCCATCCTAGTTTTAAATATATTCCTCAAGTTAAAGAAGATCTTTTCAGATCCTTCCTCGGCGTCCCGATCATTCATCGTCGTCAGCTGCTTGGCGTGCTGGTTATCCAGCAGCGTGAGCATCGCCAGTTCGACGAAGGTGAAGAGTCCTTTATGGTCACGCTGGCCAACCAGCTGGCCGGGATACTTTCGCAGGCGCAGCTCAACGTTCTCTATGGCCGCTTTCGCCAGACTCGCGTCAAAGCGCTGGCTGCTTCGCCCGGTGTGGCTATCGGCATTGGCTGGCAGGACAGTACCCAGCCTTCTCTCGACCAAGTCTACATGGCGTCCACGCTGGACACCGTGCGTGAACGCGAACGCCTAACCCGCGCGCTGGAAGAGGCCGGTGCCGAGTTTCGCCGTTTCAGTAAGCGTTTTAGCGCCAGCGCGCAGAAAGAAAGCGCCGCTATTTTCGACCTCTACTCGCACCTGCTCAACGATGCACGCCTCAAACGCGATCTCTTCACTGAAATCGACAAAGGCGCCGTGGCCGAGTGGGCGGTTAAGAAAGTGGTCGAGCAGTTCGCCGCGCAGTTTGCCAGCTTGCAAGACACTTACATGCGCGAGCGTGGCAGCGATTTGCGCGCGCTGGGCCAGCGGCTGGTTTTCCACCTCGATGACACCATTCAGGGCAACACTACCTGGCCTGAGCGTTTCATTCTGGTGGCCGATGAACTGACGGCAACCCTGCTGGCGGAAATGCCTCAGGATCGCCTTGCTGGCGTGGTAGTACGCGACGGCGCGGCTAACTCGCACGCCGCGATTTTGGTGCGCGCCATGGGTGTGCCGACCATCATGGGGGCCGATATTCAGCCTTCGTTGCTCAGCCAGCGCCAATTAATTGTGGATGGCTATCGCGGCGAGTTGCTGATCGACCCGGAACCCGTGCTGGTCAATGAATATAAGCGCCTGATTAGCGAAGAGATGGAGCTAAGCCAGCGCGCCGAGTATGACGTAGAACAGCCAGCGGCGATGAAAACCGGCGAGCGCGTTCAGGTGATGCTGAATGCCGGTTTGAGCGCCGACCACGAGAAACTGTTTGGCAGCCGTGTCGACGGCGTGGGCCTCTACCGTACTGAAATTCCCTTTATGCTGCAGAGTGGCTTCCCCTCTGAAGAAGAGCAGGTGGCGCAGTACCAGGGTATGCTCCAGCTGTTCCCAAGCAAGCCGGTGACGCTGCGTACGCTGGACATCGGTTCAGACAAACAGCTGCCCTACATGCCCATCAGCGAGGAAAACCCTTGCCTCGGCTGGCGCGGTATTCGCATTACCCTCGACCAGCCGGAAATCTTCCTGATACAGGTGCGCGCGATGCTGCGTGCCAATGCCGCCACCGGCAATCTCGGTATTTTGCTGCCGATGATCACCAGCCTGGAAGAGATTGACGAAGCGCGCCGCCTGATTGACCGTGCGGGGCGCGAAGTGCAGGAGCAGTTGGGTTACGATCTTCCGAAAACCCGAATTGGCGTGATGATCGAAGTTCCTTCGATGATTTTCATGCTGCCATCGCTGGCAGGTCGGGTCGACTTCATCTCGGTTGGTACCAACGACCTGACTCAGTACCTGCTAGCCGTCGATCGCAACAACACGCGGGTCGCGGGTCTGTATGACAGTTTGCATCCGGCAATGCTCCGTGTCTTGAAGCAGATTGTGACTGAAGGCGAAGCTGCGGGTTTACAAATCAGCCTCTGTGGAGAAATGGCGGGCGACCCAATGGGCGCGCTGCTGTTGACCGGAATGGGCTACCGCAACCTCAGTATGAACGGCCGCAGTGTGGCAAGAATTAAATATTTATTGCGCAGTATTGAGCTGGCGGATACTCAAGAGTTGGCGCGCCGGGTGCTTGAAGCCCAGTTCACCACTGATGTGCGACATATGACTGCAGCCTTTATGGAACGCCGAGGTTTAGGCGGTTTGATTCGCGGCGGTAAATAGCCCTAAGGCGCTAAATCACTGCTTTTCCAGCCGTCAGTCAGTATTAAACTGGCGGTAATGAGACGTTTTTTTACAGAACTTTTCCAGCCCTGCTTGTCCGTGGCTCGTATTGCCTGTGCTATGATCCGCGACCTGCTGACCCCTAACCGGGCGATATCTGTGTACGTCGTGTTGCAGGAAGGCAACGAGCACACCTGCACCCGAAGTATGAAGGGTATAAAACAATAAACTACTTGTGGTGATAGATGAGCAATAGCTATCTGGCGTTTCCCCAGTTTGATCCGGTCATTTTCTCGCTAGGACCGGTTTCACTTCACTGGTATGGCTTGATGTATCTGGTCGGTTTCGTGTTCGCAATGTGGCTGGCCGTGCGCCGTGCCAACAAGCCGGGCAGTGGCTGGAAAAAAGAAGAAGTTGAGAACCTGCTGTATGCCGGATTCTTAGGCGTCTTCCTCGGCGGCCGCATCGGCTATGTCTTTTTCTACAACCTGCCACTGTTCCTCGAAAACCCGCTTTATTTGTTTAAAGTCTGGGATGGCGGCATGTCCTTCCACGGCGGTTTGATTGGCGTTATCGTGGTGATGCTGTGGTTTGCGCGTCGCACAAAACGTACTTTCTTCCAGGTTTCGGATTTTATTGCTCCGCTGATCCCATTTGGTCTCGGTGCAGGGCGCTTGGGTAACTTCATTAATGGCGAACTGTGGGGCCGCGTGACCACTGTGCCTTGGGCAATGCTGTTCCCAGGCTCGCGTCAGGAAGATATCGCCATTGCCTCCGCTGACCCGCAATGGCAGCCGCTGCTCAACCAATACGGCGTTCTGCCGCGTCACCCTTCGCAGGTTTACGAACTGCTGCTGGAAGGCGTAGTGCTGTTTATTATTCTCAACTTGTTCATCCGTAAGCCACGCCCAATGGGTGCTGTTTCAGGTCTATTCCTGATTGGTTACGGCGCATTCCGCAGCATCGTTGAGCACTTCCGCCAGCCCGACGCTCAGCTGGGGCTGTTCGACGGCTTCATCAGCATGGGACAGATCCTTTCGCTGCCGATGGTTATCGCTGGTGTCATCGTGATGATCTGGGCCTACCGTCGCCCGCAGAAACAATTATCTTGAGGTAACATGAAACAGTATCTGGATTTAATGCAGAAGGTGCTCGATGAGGGCACACCTAAAGCTGACCGTACCGGTACGGGTACGGTGTCAATTTTTGGTCATCAGATGCGTTTCAATCTGCAAGATGGCTTTCCACTGGTAACCACCAAGAAGTGCCATTTGCGCTCTATCATTCATGAGCTGCTGTGGTTCCTGAAAGGCGAAACCAACATTGCTTATCTGCGTGAAAACAACGTCACCATTTGGGACGAGTGGGCAGATGAGAATGGCGATCTTGGCCCGGTTTATGGCAAACAGTGGCGTGCTTGGGGCGCGGCCGATGGCAAGCAGATCGATCAGTTAAGCAACGTCATCAAACAGTTGAAGCAAGATCCTGACTCTCGTCGCATCATTGTTTCCTCTTGGAATGTCGGTGAATTGGATCAGATGGCCTTGGCGCCTTGCCATGCTTTCTTCCAGTTCTACGTGGCTAACGGCAAGCTCTCTTGCCAGCTATACCAGCGCTCATGCGACGTCTTCCTTGGCCTACCATTCAACATTGCCAGCTACGCTCTGCTGGTGCATATGGTGGCTCAGCAGTGTGACCTCGAAGTGGGTGACTTCGTCTGGACAGGCGGTGATACCCACCTCTATAGCAACCACATGGAACAGACTCATTTGCAACTGAGTCGCGAACCCCGTGCCTTGCCGAAACTGGTTATCAAACGTAAGCCGGCCTCACTGTTTGATTACGAGTTCGACGATTTTGCTATTGAGGGTTATGACCCTCACCCACCGATTAAAGCGCCGGTCGCTATCTAAACTCGCGTTATTCCCGCCAGCTCCCCGCTGGCGGGAAACTCACTCTCCCTTTTCTTGTCTTCCTCCCTCAACGCCATCTTCCCTGAACGCTTTTCTACACCTTTTCTTCTGCCGGTATCCGGTATTTTTTCACCCGCTATTCAAGTTTGCGAGGCATCACGCAAAATCCTTGTGATTGATGATTTTTGCAGAATATTTTCTCGAGGTTTCTTGGAGATCAAAGGCTTACCCGTAGCGCAGAGAAAATGGCTGGATATACTCGCCTCATGGAAATGACCAACGAAGTAAAAGAGCGGGGCATGACGCTGATTGAAATACTGGTGGTGATCGCGCTTATTGCGATGTGCAGCTTATGGGGGCTACAGGGCTGGCGGGCCTATCAGCAATCGCTGGTACTGGAACAGCATGCCCAAAGGTTACGTTCATACCTGACTGAACTGCAGGCCGAGGCGAATGCTTATAACCGCTCTGCTATTTTATGGGTTATCGGCGGGAGCGGAGGCTGCGTGGGGCAGGGAAACAAGCCCGTGCGCTGTGACGCAGATAGCCCCGCGCCGCACTTTCGCATTATTGATGCCGAGGTGGAAATTGCCGATTTTACCCACAAGGTGATGGGCTTTTATGGCATCCGCAATGCTGCTCAGGCTGGGCATATTACTCTACGTAATTCTGCAGGCAGCCTGCGCATTATTCTTTCTGCCAGAGGCAGACTTCGAATATGCAGTGAAGGCAAAGCCATATTGGGAATATCACTATGTATCTGAAACAGCGCGGTTTTACTCTGCCAGAGGTGCTGATGGCCTTGAGTATCGGCAGCATGCTAATGCTCAGTTCGGCGCAGCTTTATCCTTTACTGCGCCAGCGCAGCCAAAACCTTAGTCATCACTTCCAATTAGACCAATTACTGAGAAGCGCGGCTTCTAATCTCGAGAAAGATCTGCGTCGCGCCGGCTTTTGTAATGGTGAATGCAGAGGGAGCGCCACGTTTTTTGGGCAAAGTACAGGAGAGCCCGCACATTCCTGCATCATCATCGCCTATGACCTCAATCGTAATGGCCGTTGGGAGCCTGCCGGCAATGACAATGCCGAATACTTTGCCTATCGCTTACGCGCAGGCGCCATTGAAACCCAGCGAGGTGCCGCAAACTGCCAAGGGAGCGGTTGGGAGAAATTGCTGGATCCCGCCGAAGTCAAAGTGACCGATTTTAACGTCACAAAGCGGCTAACTCCACGTGGCAATTCATTGTTTACTATAAATATTGCTGCACACTGGCGCGAGACGCCGACGGTGCATCGCCGGGTTGAAACCCGGGTGGCAGGGCGGGCGAGATGATGGTATCAGGATGGCGGATTCAGCGGCAGAGAGGCAGCGCCATGATGCTCAGCGTCATGATGATGATGTCTCTGGGGATTATCGTTCTGACTAACCTTGGGCAGCAACTGGCAGATAGCCTGACACTCACTGGCCATGAGCATCGCTATCTAAAAGCGCGCGAGCAGGCCGAATCCTCACTGAACTGGGGACTTAACCAAACATGGCAAGCTTCAGCGAGTAATCAATGGCAGTGCCAGCATGCTGATATCCACATTCCCGGCCAGCCGCCGCAGAGCTTACGTAGCTGTGTACGTCCCTCCCTGCGCCAAGGCGTTTTTTTGCTCAAGGGGGAGGGCACAACTGATAACCACACGCGACCGCTGGTGGTCTATCAGCAGGCGAGGATGCTGGGCTCGCCGAACGGCAGCCGCCGATTTGCCGCAATTGTGCAGGGCTGGTTAGATTTCTGCCCTGAGTCAGACCCTGATTATTGTGAAGAAGATGCAAGAGAGGATAACAATGCAAAAGGGATTTAGCCTGCCAGAGGCGCTGATAGCGACTTTGCTACTCGCGGTCTCTTTATTGGCGCTGTTGCAATATTACCAATCACTGAGCAATGGCTTTAGCCGTCAGTGGCAGTTCAGACAGGCCAAGTCTGAGGCACACGCCCAGCTCGAGGTCTTTGCTGTTAGCGGCAAAGGTTATCCACTGGCGGTTGGCTGGCAAAGCCAGATAACTGTGGCAAATCAGCTCGGCGGATGCCGAAGCGTAGTGACTCAGGTACAAGCCCCTGCTGGATATCTCGCCCGTGCGGCAAGAATATTGTGTGATTCAGATAGCGAACCCGTCTTATGACGCCAATCCGCCTAGGTCACGGGTTTTCATTAGGTTCTAAGCTGGTTAGAGTAGTCTGCTGAATCTTCAAAAATGCACATATAAATTCGTCTTTTTTCCTCAAGGAAGCGCCAATGTTTACGGTTTATCACTCAAACCAATTAGATATTCTGAAAACGCTGACCACGGCGCTAATTGAGGGGCGCCCGCTCGCCGATCCTTTCAGCCAAGAAGTGATTCTGGTGCAAAGCCCAGGCATGGCGCAGTGGCTGCAAATGGAGTTGGCGCAGACATTTGGTATTGCAGCGAATATCGCATTCCCGCTTCCCGCGACCTTTATCTGGGATATGTTCACCAAGGTCTTGCCGGGCATTCCCAAAGAGAGCGCCTTTAGCAAAGACGCGATGACGTGGAAACTCATGTGGCTATTGCCGCAAAAACTGGGTGAAGAGGATTTTGCCTCGCTGCGCCACTATTTAGATGACGATGAAGATAAACGTAAAATCCATCAGCTCGCCGCCCGGGTAGCTGACCTTTTTGACCAATATCTGGTTTATCGTCCCGAATGGCTTAAAGCATGGGAAAGCGAGCGACAGGTGGAAGGGCTTGATGAGGCGCAGCGCTGGCAATCCTCCCTGTGGCGCGCGCTGTGTACCTATACCCAAGAATTGCAACAGCCGGAATGGCATCGTGCCAACCTGTATCAGAACTTCATTTCTCAGCTGGAAAACGCCAACGTCACTCCGGCGGGCTTACCTTCTCGCGTATTTATCTGCGGGATCTCTGCATTGCCTCCGGTCTATTTGCAGGCCTTACAGGCGTTAGGCAAGCACATTGATATTCATCTGATGTTCACCAACCCGTGCAAATATTATTGGGGTGATATCCAGAACTACGCCTTTCTCGCCCGGCTGCAAAGCCGCAAGCGACGCCACTATCTTGAAAAGCTGGAAGATGCCTCTCTGTTCTGTGAGCCGGCACAAGCCGCTCAGCTCTTTAACGATGACGGCATGCAGAACCTGAGTAATCCATTGTTGGCTTCATGGGGCAAGCTTGGGCGCGACCACATGTTCCTGTTGTCGCAGGTGGACGATATTCAGGAAGTCCACGCCTTCGTTGATGTGGGAGATGGCTCTCTACTCCATGCCGTTCAGCAAGATATGTTGGAATTAGAGGACCATGCCATCATAGGGATGACGCCGGAAACCCTGCTCAGCAGTGACCAAAAGAGGGTGTTGAATCCAAAGGATCGCTCCCTAAGCCTGCATGTTTGCCACAGTCCGCAGCGCGAAGTTGAGATTCTGTATGACAATCTGCTCGCGCTGATGGCTGAAAACCCGGCGCTTACCCCGCGCGATATTATCGTCATGGTGGCGGATATCGACAGCTACGCGCCTTATATTCAGGCGGTATTTGGTAATGCGCCAGCAGAGCGCTATCTGCCCTTTGCCCTGTCGGATCGTAAAGCAAGTCAGGCTCACCCCGCGCTGCAAGCCTTTATCTCCCTGCTCGATTTACCGCAAAGCCGCTTTACTGCCGAACAAGTTCTCGGGCTGTTGGAAGTCCCCGCGCTGGCTTCGCGCTTCTCCATTGATGAAGATGGACTGCGACTTTTGCGCCAGTGGGTCGGGGAATCTGGGATTCGCTGGGGGCTGGATGACGACAACGTCCGTGAGCTGTCACTGCCCGCGACTGGCCAGCACACCTGGCACTTTGGTATGACCCGCATGCTGCTGGGCTACGCCATGGATAGCCAGTCGGGAGAGTGGCAGGGCGTCTTACCTTATGATGAATCAACCGGGCTGGCCGCCGAATTGGCCGGGCATTTAGCCGAGTTGCTGATGCAGCTTAGCCAGTGGCGCATAACCTTATCCAAGCCGCGCAGCGTCAGCGAGTGGCTGCCTCTGTGTCAGGAACTGCTTAGCACATTCTTCTCCGCCGAAGGGGAAACCGAAGTGGCATTGGCACTGATTGAGCAGCAGTGGCAAAAAGTTCTCAGCCACGGCGTTGCTGCTCAATATCCAGATCTTGTCCCGTTGTCTATCTTGCGTGACGAACTGGCGTCAAAACTCGATCAAGAGCGCATCAGCCAGCGTTTTCTGGCCGGCCCGATTAACTTCTGTACCCTGATGCCAATGCGGTCCATCCCCTTCAAAGTGGTGTGCCTGCTGGGAATGAATGATGGCGTCTACCCAAGAACGCTGCCGCCGCTGGGCTTTGACCTGATGGCGCAGAAAGTAGAAAGGGGCGATCGCAGCCGCCGCGACGATGACCGTTACCTGTTCCTCGAAGCGCTGCTCTCCGCTCAGGAGCATCTCTACATCAGCTACATTGGTCGCTCGATTCAGGATAATAGCGAGCGCTACCCTTCGGTGCTGGTGACTGAGCTGTTGGAGTACATCGGCCAAAGTTACTGTCTCGACGGTGATGAAGGCTTAACGGCGGATCAAAGTGCTGAGCGCGTCACAAAGCATCTGCTGTGCTGGCATCCGCGCACGCCTTTCGACGCCACTAATTTCGAGGCCGGTAACGAACATCAAAGCTTTGCGGCAGAATGGCTGCCTGCGGCCAGCCGAAAGAGTGATGACGTTCTGGATTTCAACCAACCTTTAGAGCCAGTGGCAACCACTGAAGTGACGTTAGAAAACTTGCTGCGTTTTTATCGTCACCCTATCAAGGCCTTTTTCCAAATGAGGCTCAATGTGAGTTTCGTGCTGGAAGAGACCGAATTGTCGGATGAAGAGCCTTTCATTCTGGACAATCTTGACCGTTACCAGTTCAACACCCAACTTCTCAACACGCTGATTGAAGAGCGGGATCCTGCACAACTCTTTACCCGAGTTCGTGCGTCCGGCGGCCTGCCGTACGGCCCGTTTGGTGAAATTTACTGGCAGAAGCAGTTGGAAGAAATGACTGAATTAGCCGACACCGTGCGCAGCGAAAGACAGGAGTACGGCAGCGTTGAGCTAGATTTGTCCGTGGGCGATATCAAACTGACGGGTTGGCTACATCAGGTACAAGACAATGGGCTGCTGCGCTGGCGTCCTGCGGCCTTGCTGGCCAGAGACGGTCTGTTATTGTGGATTGAACACTTGGCCTATTGCGCCGCCGGTGGCAAGGGCGACAGTCGGATGTATGGTCGCGGTGCCACGGCATGGCGATTTGCCGCGATGCCAGCTGACAGAGCAACGCAGCATCTACAGGATTTGATTAACGGGTATCTGGAGGGGATGTCTGAACCTTTGATTTTACTCAACAAAAGTGGCTGGGCATGGTTATCGCAGTGTTTTGATAAAGATACTGGTACGGTAAGTCATGATGAGGAAAAGCTTGAGAAAGCGCGCAACAAGTTACTTCAGGCATGGCAGGGGGATATTCGCGTGCCGGGAGAAGGTGCCGATCCTTATATTCAGCGGGTGTTCCGTCAGTTAGATACGCAAAAATTACAAATTATTATCCGTGAAGCGGAACGCTTCCTTTTGCCCCTAGCCCGACACAATCTGGCATAGTGGCATGAGTTCAAAAATTTACCTTATTGGGGGAGAGTGGCAATGTTAAAACAGCTTACCCGTGTTTCAGGGTTACTGTTGTTATCAGTCTTTTGGATACCGGCAGCATGGTGTGCGGCTGACTGGCAGCCGTATGCACAAGCAATCAATAAGAGTCAAAACGACCCGCGTCAGTATCAGGCGATTACGTTGAATAATGGGATGACGGTGTTATTGGTTTCCGACAGCGAAGCCAGTAAATCTCTGGCTGCGTTAGCGATTCCCGTGGGATCTTTAGAAGATCCCGACTCCCAACTCGGTCTTGCACACTACACCGAACATATGCTGCTGATGGGCTCCAAAAAGTATCCCGAGCCGGAAAGCCTGTCTGAGTTTTTGAAAAAGCACGGTGGCAGCCACAATGGCAGCACCGCCTCCTACCGCACGGCTTTTTATCTTGAGGTTGAAAATGATGCGCTACAGCCCGCGGTTGATAGATTAGCGGACGCCATTGCCGAGCCGCTGCTCGACCCATTGAATGCCGACCGTGAACGTAACGCGGTCAATGCCGAGCTGACCATGGCGCGTTCCCGAGACGGCATGCGTATGGTGCAAGTTCGCGCTGAAACCCTGAACCCTGCTCACCCTAGCGCCCGTTTTTCCGGCGGCAACCTTGATACGCTAAAAGATAAGCCAGGGAGTAAATTACACGATGAGCTTACGGCGTTTTATCATCGTTATTACTCGGCTAATCTGATGGTGGCCGTGATTTATAGCAATAAACCCTTGCCCGAACTGGCCCAGCTGGCCGCAGACACCTTTGGTAAAATTGGCAACCACAACGCCAGCGTCCCTGCCATAACTGTTCCGACGCTTACTGAGGCGCAAAAGGGTGAGATTATTCATTTCATTCCGGCCCAGCCGCGTAAACAGCTGCGTATTGAATTTGCCATTGATAACAACAGCGCTGCTTTCCGCAGTAAAACTGACACCTATATCAGTTACTTAATTGGCAACCGGAGCCCTAATACCTTATCGGACTGGTTACAGAAAGAGGGGCTGTCTGATGGGATTAATGCCGGAGCCGATCCGATGGTGGATCGCAATCAGGGCGTGTTCAATATCTCTATTTCCCTTACTGACAAAGGCCTAGCCCAGCGCGACCGAGTGATTGCGGCGGTGTTTAGCTATCTGAATGAGATGCGCCTGCAGGGGATCAAAAAAGAGTATTTCGAAGAAATCGCCCACGTAATGGCTCTGGATTATCGCTATCCGGCTTTAACCCGCGATATGGACTATGTCGAATGGCTGGTTGATACCATGCTGCGAGTGCCGGTCGAGCACGTTCTGGATTCGCCCTATCTGACTGACCAGTTTGACCCTGCGGCTATCACTTCCCGCCTTGAGCAACTGACGCCGCAGAATGCCCGCTACTGGTACATCAGCCCAGACGAGCCGCATAACAAAGTGGCTTATTTTGTGAATGCGCCTTATCAGGTAGATAAAGTCCCGTCCGCGACCCTTGATCAGTGGAAGCAGCAGAGCCAGCAAATTTCGCTCTCTCTGCCTGCGCTGAATCCATATATTCCAGACTCACTCGCTATAGTGAATAAGAAGAGCGACCAGACCAAGCCCGAGCTGGTGGTGGAGAAAAATGGCCTGCGCGTCTTCTATATGCCAAGCCGTTACTTCTCGCAAGAACCTAAAGCCAACGTGATGGTGTCGTTCCGCAATGCTCAGGCGCTGGATAACGCCAAAAATCAGGTGCTGTATGGCCTGACGGATTATCTGACCGGCGTGGCCTTTGACCAACTGAGCTATCAGGCTTCTATTGGTGGCATTAGCTTCTCCACCTCGCCGGACAATGGATTGCAGTTTGCCGCCACGGGTTTTACCGAGCGATTGCCAGTGTTACTCAGCAAGCTAGTGGACAGTTATCCGGACTTCAAACCGACCCAAGAACAGCTTGATCAGGCTAAGTCCTGGTATCTGGAACGTTTAGCGTCAGCGGATAAAGGCAAGGCCTTCGAGCTGGCACTTCAGCCCGTCCAACTGGTGTCACGCATCCCTTATACCGAGCGAGAAGAGCGCGAAAAGCTAGTGGCTGGCATCACCCTTGAGCAAATCAATGCCTATCGTGAAAGCCTGATCCATAACGCGGCGGTAGAGATCATGGTGATCGGCAACATGACCGAGCCTGAAGTGAAGGCCATGTCAGAAGCTATCGTCAATAAGGTTGGGGTGCATGGCTCTCAGTGGTGGCGTGGAAGCCACGTTGAAATCAAAAAGTCGCAGAAGGTCAATATTCAGCGTCAGGGTAGCAGCACGGACTGCGCGCTGGCGGCGGTCTATATTCCGACTGGCTATGATGAAGTGCAGAGCATGGCCTACAGCTCGCTGCTCGGCCAGATTATCCAGCCTTGGTTCTACAGCCAATTACGCACTCAGGAGCAGCTGGGGTATGCCGTGTTTGCCTTCCCAATTCCTGTCGGCAAGCAGTGGGGGATTGGCTTCCTGCTGCAAAGCAACAGCAAGCAGCCACAGTACCTTTATCAGCGCTATTTGGCATTTTATCCTCAGGCGGAAAAACGGCTGCGTGCCATGAAGCCTGACGAATTTGCGCAGTACAAACAGGCGCTGATTAATGAGATGCAGCAGCGTCCGCAAACGCTTGATGAAGAGGCCGATCGCTTAGGCAATGATTTCAGCCGTGGAGAAAGCGACTTTAATACGCGCGACAAGGTGCTGGCGGTTATTAAGAGCCTGACCCAAGAGGAGTTGGCGGATTATTTCCATAAAGCGGTGATCAAAATGAACGGTCTGGCGATGCTTTCGCAAGTGTCAGGCAATGACGCGAAAGCGGCTGACTATGCCAAACCGGCCGGGTTTAAAACCTACCCGAACACGTCTTCAATCCAGAAAACATTTCCTCATCAGGTAAACAGTCAATGACAGAGATTATCCCGCAGAAGCTTGAACCGCTGACGCTGCCCCTCACCGGAGCACGGTTGATTGAGGCCTCTGCGGGCACGGGCAAGACCTTCACGCTGGCCGTGCTTTATCTGCGGCTATTGCTCGGGCTGGGCAAGGAGGCCGCTTTTCCCCGCAGTTTGACGGTGGAAGAAATTCTGGTGGTGACCTTTACCGAGGCGGCCACTGAGGAGCTACGTGGCCGTATCCGCAGCAACATTCATGAGCTAAGAATTGCCTGCGTGCGGGGCCAGAGCGACAACCCGATGATGATGTCGCTGATGGCGGAAATCGAGGATTTAGCTTCGGCAGCCCATATTTTGCTGGCGGCAGAGCGGCAGATGGATGAAGCCGCGATTTACACCATCCACGGATTTTGCCAGCGAATGCTCACTCACAACGCATTCGAGTCAGGCATTCTGTTTGAACAGACCTTAGTTCAAGACGAGTTACCTTTGCGCCGTCAGGCCTGCGCTGACTTCTGGCGTCGCCATTGCTATCCGCTGCCACTGGACATCGCGCGCGTGATTTCGCAGGAGTGGAGCGGGCCGGAAGCCTTACTCAGTGACTTATCGCCTTATTTGCATGGTGAAATGCCCCAGCTCCGCCAGCCACCGGCTGAGGACGAAACTATTGAGACGCGTCACCAGCAGATACTCGAACGCATTAACAGCATCAAGCAGCAATGGCTGGCGGCATCGGCTGATATCGCCGCTATCATCAATGACTCCGGGGTCGATAAACGCAGTTATAGCTCGCGATATCTGCCGGTGTGGCTGGAAAACGTCGGGTTATGGGCTGCGCAAGCCACTGAAGACTACCAGTTGCCGAAGGAACTTGAGCGCTTTAGGCAGTCGGTGCTGTTGGAAAAAACCAAGAAAGGCAATGCTCCGCAGCACGGCGTTTTCGACAGCATAGACGCCATCTTCACCGAGCCTCTGACGCTGCGCGATTTGATTATTGCGCGAGCATTAAGCGAAATTCGTTTCACCATTCAGAAAGAGAAGCGCCAGCGCGCCGAGCTAGGCTTTGACGATCTCTTGAGCCGCCTTGACGCCGCGCTGCACCAGCCTGGCGGAGAGCTGTTAGCACAGGCTATTCGCAGCCGTTATCCGTTGGCGATGATCGACGAATTCCAGGATACGGACCCGCAGCAGTACCGCATCTTCCAGCGCCTTTATATCAACCAGCCCCAGTGCGGCTTGCTGCTAATCGGTGATCCTAAACAGGCGATTTATGCGTTTCGCGGCGCTGATATCTTTACCTATATGCGCGCTCGTTCTGAAGTTAGTGCTCACTACACTATGGACACCAACTGGCGCTCATCAGTAAGCATGGTTAAAGGCGTTAACCACCTGTTTTCCCAGCTGAATAACCCGTTCGTATTCTCTCAAATTCCTTTTATTCAGGTCTCTCCGGCGAGGAAAAATACCTCACTCGACTTTGAACTGAATGGGCAGAGCCAACCTGCTTTGCATTTCTGGTTACAGCAAGGGGAAGGAGTTGGAGTAAGTGATTACCAACAGCTGATGGCGCGCCAATGCGCGGCGCAGATTCGCGACTGGCTGACGGCCGGGCAAAATCAGCAGGCGTGGCTGGTGAATGCCAAGGGTGAACGTAGTCTGGTTCAGGCGTCCGATATTACCGTTTTGGTACGCAGTCGGGCAGAGGCGGCGCTGATCCGCGATGCCCTCAGCGCGCTCGACATTCCTTCTGTGTATCTCTCCAACCGCGACAGCGTTTTCGAAACGGCGGAAGCCAAGGACATTTTGTGGCTGTTGCAGGCGGTGCTGACACCTGAGCACGAGCGCACCCTGCGCAGTGCCATGGCCACCGGCATCATCGGCCTTGATGCCCTGACGCTCGATAACTTGAGCAAAGATGAGCGGGCCTGGGATGCCTTAGTCGACGAGTTTGACGGCTACCGCCAGCGCTGGGCGCGGCGCGGCGTGCTGCCCATGCTTAAGTCATTGATTGCTCATCGCCATTTGGCCGAGAACCTGCTGGCGGCAACCGGGGGAGAGAGAAGACTGACCGATTTACTGCATCTTGGCGAGTTGTTGCAGGAAGCCGCCGCCCAGCTTGATAGTGAGCACGCACTGGTGCGCTGGTTGGCGCAGCAAATCGCCTCCCCGGATCGCCAATCGCAGAGTCAACAATTAAGGCTGGAGAGCGATAAACACTTGGTGCAGGTGGTGACCATTCATAAGTCCAAAGGTCTGGAGTATCCGCTGGTCTGGCTGCCGTTTATCAGTAATTTCCGCCAGCAGCAGCAAGGCTTGTACCACGACCGCAGCACCTTTTCGGCCATGCTAGACCTCAACAGTGATGAGCAAAGTAAGGAGTTGGCCGAAGAGGAGCGTCTGGCGGAGGATCTCCGTCTACTCTATGTGGCGCTGACGCGTTCGGTTTACCACTGTAGCGTGGGCATTGCGCCTTTGATGCAGGGCAACCGCAAAAAGCAGGGCGATACCGATTTACACCTCGGGGCGATGGGCTATTTGGTACAGAAAGCTCAGGCTGCCGACGCCGCAGGGTTAGTCGTCTGCCTCAGTAGCCTTAGCAATGAGGATGTGGTGTTCTCCGCTATTGAATCGCCAGAGCAAACGCCGTGGGCCGCGCCAAGCGATGAGCTAAAAACACTTTCCGCACGCCAAATGAAACGCCAAATTCAAGACAGCTGGCGCATCACCAGTTACTCCGGCCTACAGCAGCACGGCACGGCGTTGGCGCAAGACCTGCTGCCGAAGCTAGATGTTGAAGCTGCGGGTGAGCAGCAAGAGGCCGTCGAGCCACAAATGAATGCCCACACGTTTCCGCGCGGTGCTTCGCCCGGGACCTTCCTGCACAGCATTTTCGAGGAAATCGCCTTTGACGCAGAGGTTGATGACCAATGGCTGACGGAAAAGCTAACAGCTCAGGGCCTTGATGCTGAGTGGCTACCCGTGCTTAAAGCCTGGATTGAAGCCATTTTAAACACGCCGCTCGGTGAGCCGCAGATGAAACTCAGCGCGATTGACCAAGGCAAATTGCAGTCTGAATTGCAGTTCTACTTACCTATCGACAGCTTGCTTCAGGCTTCGCAACTCAACGCCGTGGTGAAACATTTCGACAGTTTATCCGCCCGCTGCCCGTCGCTTAACTTCCAGCAGGTGCAGGGCATGCTCAAAGGCTTTATCGACTTAGTATTCTTCTGGGAAGGGCGTTTTTACTTGCTCGATTACAAGTCCAACTGGCTGGGTGATGACAGTAGTGCTTATACCAAAGAAGCGATGGAAAGCGCGATGGCTAAGCACCGCTATGACCTGCAATACCAGCTCTATACGCTGGCGCTCCATCGCTATTTAGGCCATCGGCTGGCCGATTATGACTATGAGCGCCATTTTGGTGGTGTGATTTATCTGTTCCTGCGCGGCGTGGATCCGGAGCATCCGGGTAATGGCGTTTTCCGCCGTCGCCCGTCGCAGGAGTTCATCGAGTGCCTTGACCTGTTATTTAGAGGCGAGTTTGTCCCTGATGAAGCCATGCTGGAACAAGCCAGAATGCTGGAGGGGCAACTATGAATAGCTCTGCGACATTGAAAAGTGGCTCAGCGGTTGATGCCCTGTTCGAGCAAGCCTTACTGCAAGGCGCGTTGAGATCACTGGACGTGCAGTTTGCCCGCATGATTGCCGGAGGAACGCAGGCAGAGACTGAATATGCCGCGTTAATGCTGGCGGCCGCCTGCCTGAGCAGTGAAGCGGGGAGTGGTCACGTGTGCCTGCATTTGGACCAGCTCAGCCCTGATTCCCTGTTTGACGGTCGTTATCCGCAGCTAGCTATCGAGCTGTGGAAAACAGCCGGTGAGCCGGATACCAAGCAGTGGCTGGCACTATTAAACCGCCATGCAGCTGTCAGCGACGGCAGCCAGCCAACGCCGATGGTCTTGCAGGAAAACCGTCTTTATCTCCAGCGAATGTGGCAGAGCGAGGGCGAGGTTGCCGATTTCTTCAGTGCTGAAAAACGTCTGGATACCTCGCCCATTTCACCACTGACCGTGGATGAAACGCGGCTTAAAACGATTCTGAATGACCTGTTTGGTCGCACAGACTCGGCCGAGATTGATTGGCAGAAAGTTGCGGCGGCGGTGGCGGCTACCCGGCGGATTTCAATCATTTCCGGCGGGCCCGGTACCGGCAAAACCACCACGGTTGCCAAGCTATTAGCCGCGCTGGTTCAGCTCTATCCGCAGCAGAAACTGCGCATTCAACTCGCCGCGCCCACCGGCAAGGCGGCAGCGCGTTTGACCGACTCTCTGGGGCAGGCCAGTCTGCGTTTACCTCTTAGCGAAGCCGAGCGCGCCGTTTTCCCGGCTGAAGCCTCGACATTACATCGATTGCTGGGCGCACAGCCCGGTAGCCAGCGCATGCGTTACCACCGTGGGAATCCGCTGCACCTTGACGTGCTGGTGGTGGATGAAGCCTCAATGGTTGACCTGCCGATGATGGCGCGGCTGATTGAAGCACTGCCCGCGCAGGCGCGAGTGATTTTCCTTGGCGACCGTGACCAGTTGGCTTCGGTAGAAGCAGGGGCGGTGTTGGGAGATATCTGCCGCTTTGCAGAGCAGGGGTATAGCGCAGAACGCGCCACCCAACTGAGTTATTTGACCGGCTGCCCTGTCGCGCCAACCGAAGTGGCTAACGCCGCCAGCGTGCGCGATAGCTTGTGCCTGCTGCGCCGCAGCTATCGGTTTGATTCGGCGTCGGGTATTGGTCAGTTGGCGAAAGCCGTCAATGCAGGGGAGAGCGCCGCCGCGTCTGCCGTGCTGGCGCAAGGCTTGCCGGACGTGACGGGATATCCGCTCAATGAAACTGAGGATTTCCAGCCGCTGCTCGATGCCTGCTTGGCGGGCTATCTTCCTTATCTCCAAGGCGTCAGACACAGCGCATCGGCGGATAGCATTTTGCAGGACTTCGGACGTTTTCAGGTGCTATGCGCGCTGCGCGAAGGACCGTTTGGCGTAAAAGGGCTGAATGAGCGCATCGAACAACTGCTAAATCGCAAAGGGCTGATCCGCCGACCTGCCGTGCTGGCGGGGAAATGGTATGCCGGCAGGCCGGTGATGATCAGCCGAAATGACAGCGCGCTGGGGTTATTCAACGGCGATATCGGCATTGCCTTGCATAGTGAAAGTGGCGACCTGAGGGTCTACTTCCAGCTTCCAGGCGGTGAAGTGAAATCCGTGCAGCCGAGTCGTTTGCCAGCCCATGAAACGGCTTACGCCATGACGGTGCATAAGTCTCAAGGCTCTGAGTTTGACCACACGCTGCTGGTGCTGCCTAACCATTTCCTGCCGGTGCTAACCCGGGAGTTGGTCTATACCGCCATTACCCGAGCTAAAAAGCAGTTGTCGCTTTATGCCAGTGAGAAGGTGTTCAACATTGCGACCCGCACGCGAACTCGCCGCCGCAGCGGGCTGGCGGAACGGCTGAGCGAACATGGCGAGTCGTCCTCTCTCAATCCTGAGTAGTAAAAACAAAACGGGGCTTCTCTACGCGTGAGAAGCCCCGTTATTTTTTATCACTAACCTAGTGTAAGCCCTGCTTTAAAGCTCGGTCAGCAGAATTTTGGAGCGGCGCTGATAGTTGTACATTTCCTGTTTCTGGATTGGCAGGACGTCAACTTCAGCCGGCTGGAAACCGCGCTCCTGGAACCAGTGGATGCTGCGAGTGGTTAACACAAACAGGCGATCCAGCCCCATTTGCTTCGCCTGACTGGCGACGCGTTTCAGCAGCATTTCGCCGCGTGACGAGCTGCGATAGTCGGGATGCACCGCCACGCAGGCCATTTCGCCAATACGCTCTTCCGGGAACGGATAGAGCGCGGCGCAGGCGATGGTCAGATTATCGCGTTCGATAATGGTGAACTTGTCGATTTCCATCTCTAGCTGCTCGCGCGAGCGGCGAACCAAAATACCCTGCTGCTCCAGCGGGCGAATCAGCTCGAGAATGCCGCCGATATCGTTAATTGTCGCACGGCGCACCTGTTCGGCACTTTCCATCACGATTTGCGTACCGATACCGTCGCGGGAGAACAGTTCCTGAACCAGGGCGCCGTCTTCCTGATAGCTGATTAAGTGGCTACGGCGCACGCCGCTGCGGCAGGCTTTGACTGCCCCGCGCAGGAAGCGCACGGTGCCGGACTGATAATCGCCACTGGCTTCCATGGTGTCGATTCGAGCCTGCGCATCGTTCGGGAACAGTTCCGAAATAATATTATCGTCTTCGTCGATCACGCCCTGAGACGAGCAGAAGCCAATCATTTTTTCGGCTTTCAATTTGATTGCCAGCTGGGTCGCCACCTCTTCGGAGGTCAGGTTGAAGCTCTCACCCGTAACGGATACGGCAACCGGCCCAAGCAGCACAATGGCGTTGCTGTCGAGTTGGCGGTGGATCGCTTCCTCATCAATGCGGCGAATACGGCCGGTATGGCAGTAGTCGATACCGTCGTCGACCCCCAAAGGCTGGGCGATGATGAAGTTACCGCTGACCACATTAATATGCGCACCCTGAAGTGGCGTATTATTCAGGCTCATGGAGAGGCGGGCGGTGATGTCGAGCTGCAATAAGCCCGCCGCTTGCTTGACTAGTTCGAGGGTACGGGCGTCGGTGACGCGGGTATTCTTATGGTAGATAGGTTCATAATTATGCTCCGCCAGATTTTCATCAATTTGCGGGCGAGCGCCGTAAACCACCACCAAACGGATGCCCAGACTGTGTAACAGCCCGATATCATTGACGATGTTGGTAAAGTTCTCATGCTCAATGGCTTCGCCGCCCAGCATGACAACGAACGTTTTGCCACGGTGTGCATTAATGTAGGGAACCGAGTGGCGAAAACCCTGAACCAATTCAGTACTACGTTCCTTCACGGCAAAACCTCATTTGAATTTTTATTCGTAATTTCTGTATTTTTATTCTTTTATATCGATGTGGCAAGTAAGAAATCTCTCTTTTTGTTCACAAACCATCAACAAGCTTAAAATTTAGCCAATCCCGTTTATGAATGACAGGGGGGAGTCGATTCGTTAGAATTTTCCTATTTAGCCTTTTTGGCTGTTTTGTTTTTTGCTCATTTTGAGCCCTTACCTTTGAGACTGCATGACTGACGATAATCACAATTTTGGCCGAAGACGCCTGTTACAAAGCGTAGCTGCTTCGTGGATGCTCAGCGTCAGCCGGGTGGGTTTTGCCGCCAGTTCACAAGTGGTTGCCGTGCGCGTCTGGCCCGCTTCTTCCTATACTCGCCTGACGCTAGAGTCCAGTACCCCCCTGAAATATAAGCATTTCACTCTCACCAATCCTCATCGGCTGGTTATCGATATTGAAGGTGTTCACCTCAATAGCGTGCTTAAGGGCGTAGGTAAGCAGATCCAGCAAAATGATCCTTTTATCAAACAGGCCAGAGTAGGCCAGTTTGATAAAACGACGATCAGGTTGGTGATGGAGCTGAAAAAGCAGATTAACCCGCACGTTTTCACCCTCAAGCCGGTTGCCGGAATTCACAACCGCTTGGTGGTGGATCTCTACCCGCAAGAGGGGGCAGTGAGCGCGGAGGATGATCCGCTATTGGCATTGCTAGAAGATTACAACAGGGGCGATGTGGCGCGAACCCTGCCGCCGGAGACGGCCAAAGATGGCAAAGCGGGGCGCGAGCGACCGTTAATCATCATGCTCGATCCGGGGCACGGCGGCGAAGACCCCGGTGCCATCGGCAAATATAAGACCCGTGAGAAAGATATCGTTTTGCTGATTGCCCGCAAGTTGCAGAAACTGATTCAGCGCGAGCCGAACATGAAGGTCCACATGACGCGCAACGAAGACGTCTTCATCCCTTTGAAAGTCCGGGTCGCTAAGGCGAGAAAGCTGCGGGCAGACCTTTTTGTGTCGATTCACGCCGATGCCTTCACCAACCGTGCCGCCCGTGGCTCTTCGGTTTTCGCCTTATCGACCAAAGGGGCGACCAGCGCCGCGGCGCGTTTTCTGGCGCAGACGCAGAATGAGTCCGATCAAATCGGCGGCGTGAGTAAAAGCGGCGACCGCTATCTCGACCACACCATGTTCGATTTGGTGCAGACCGCCACCATCAGCGACAGCCTGAAGTTTGGTAAAGAGGTGCTGACGCGTATGGGCAAAATCAATCATCTGCATAAGAACAAGGTCGATCAGGCAGGATTTGCAGTGTTAAAAGCGCCAGACATTCCTTCCATTCTGGTGGAAACGGCGTTTATCAGTAATGTGGAAGAGGAGCGCAAGCTGAAGACCAGCCACTTCCAGCAGAAGGTGGCGGAGTCCATACTGGCGGGCATCAAGGCCTATTTTGCCGATGGTGGCATGTCGGTCAGAAGGTGATGGGCTAAGGCTTTACGAATAAGAAGGTCAGTGGAGAACATCGCTGGCCTTTTTTGATCGGCTGAAAGAATTTCCAGACGCCAGAAACAAAAAAACACCCGTTAAGGTGTCTGTTGTTTTTTCTTTTATGCTGATTTGTAGTTGGTTGCGGAGGCCGGATTTGAACCGACGACCTTCGGGTTATGAGCCCGACGAGCTACCAGGCTGCTCCACCCCGCGTCCGTCACTACAATGTACTGCTTTTTTTACTTCCCATCCATACTGCAATTGGTTGCGGAGGCCGGATTTGAACCGACGACCTTCGGGTTATGAGCCCGACGAGCTACCAGGCTGCTCCACCCCGCGTCCGTCATTGCTGTACTGCTTCATCGGTAAGTCTTTCATTCCACTTAAGCTTTTACATCTGCATTAAGTTGGTTGCGGAGGCCGGATTTGAACCGACGACCTTCGGGTTATGAGCCCGACGAGCTACCAGGCTGCTCCACCCCGCGTCCGATGAGGGCGAACTATACGCTGCGTGAGATTTCGTGCAACCCTTTTTTCCAAATTAATGTGATAAACCGCCTGTTTAACTGCTTTTTATACACTCTGATGGCTTTTTAAACAGCCCGATCGAATTCATTTTTTTCGATGGTGGCAATTCCTTTCTGATAGGGCCTTTGTTATCGTTTTGGCGGTAGTTTCCCCCCTGAAAGCAAGAGAGCGCGGCAATAATGAAAGGACGTTGGAGTAAATATCTGCTGAGTGGTCTGGTCATCGCGATATTGGCGGGCTGTTCATCCAGACCGACCGATCGCGGGCAGCAGTATAAAGATGGTCGACTGGAAAATGCGCTCGAGTATGTGAATGAGCCGAACGCCACGGGCAAACCGGTAAATGCCAAAGATTACGCCAATCAGGTAATGGAAGTGCAATACGCTTCTTCCACGCTATACGGCAGAAATAATACGACTTTTCAGGCCGTGGAGCAGTGGCTCCGCGCCGGTGCTGATACCCGCACGCTGAGCCAATACGGCATCAGCGCTTATCAGATGGAAGGCGCAGACAACTTCGGTAACGTGCAATTGACCGGCTATTACACGCCGGTGCTGCAGGCGCGCTACACCCGTCAGGGTGAGTTCCAATATCCTTTATATCGCATGCCGCCAAAACGCGGGCGCCTGCCTGATCGCGCTTCAATCTACTCCGGCGCGCTGAGCGATAACTATGTCATTGCCTACACCAACTCGCTGATGGACAACTTCATGATGGAAGTTCAGGGCAGTGGTTATGTGGATTATGGCGATGGTCGCCCATTGACCTTCTTTGGCTATGCCGGCAAAAACGGTCATGCTTACCGCAGTATCGGCAAAGTGCTGATTGACCGTGGCGAAGTGGCGCGTGAAAACATGTCGATGCAGGCGATTCGTCAATGGGCCGATACTCATAGCGAAGCGCAAGTTCGCGAGCTGCTTGAGCAGAATCCTTCTTTCGTTTTCTTCAAGCCAGAACCTTTCACGCCAGTTCGCGGTGCGAGCGGTATCCCGTTGATTGCCAAAGCTTCTGTGGCTTCTGACCGATCGCTAATCCCGGCAGGTTCCACCCTGTTGGCGGAAGTGCCTGAGTTGGACAACAAAGGCAAATTCACCGGCAAATACCATATGCGCTTGATGGTGGCGCTGGATGTCGGCGGGGCAATTAAAGGCCAGCATTTCGATATGTATCAAGGGATTGGCCCGGATGCAGGCCACTCGGCGGGCTTCTACAATCACTATGGTCGCGTGTGGGTGCTGAAATCAGCACAGAGCGGACAGCCGCTATTTACTGCTTATAACGCCGCAGGCGCGTCATCCGGCCCGGCGACCACCTTGGCTCCGGCTCCGGCGGCGAGCAGCAACGGTGGTTCCTTCTTGTTGAAGTAGCATTATTTCGGCTTCGCGCCTAATTGAGTTAAAATAGTCCATCAAAAGCAGCCTCCGGGCTGCTTTGTTTTTCTGATTCAGAAGCCATTCCCTTGAATTTTAAAGCAAGTACAGAGGTTAATCCGTCATGACAGCAGCTTACTCCGATGCCTATTTACAGCGTTTTGGCGGCACTGCGCGCCTTTACGGCCAGCAGGCATTGACGCTGTTCTCTCAGGCTCACGTCTGTGTGATTGGGATCGGCGGTGTGGGTTCATGGGCCGCCGAAGCGCTGGCGCGTACCGGCATTGGCGCTATCACCTTGATTGATATGGACGATGTCTGCGTAACCAACACTAATCGCCAAATTCACGCGCTGCGTGAGAATGTCGGGCAGGCGAAAACGGAAGTCATGGCCGAGCGTATTTTGGCGATCAATCCTGAGTGTAAAGTCACCTGTATTGATGATTTCATTACGCCCGAAAACGTGGCGGAAATGCTGAATCGCGATTACAGCTACGTCATTGATGCGATTGACAGTGTGCGTCCCAAAGCTGCACTTTTGGCTTACTGCCGCCGCTATAAAATCCCGGTGGTTACCACCGGCGGGGCGGGCGGGCAAATCGATCCAACCCAAATCGCCGTGGTGGATTTGGCGAAAACCATTCAAGACCCGCTGGCGGCAAAACTGCGCGAGCGCCTGAAGAACGATTTTGGCGTGGTGAAAAACAGCAAAGGCAAGCTAGGGATTGACTGCGTGTTCTCGAGCGAACCGCTGATGTACCCGCAGGCCGACGGCAGCGTCTGCGCGTCACGCGCCACGGCAGAAGGGCCGAAGCGAATGGACTGTGCGTCCGGATTTGGCGCCGCCACCATGGTGACCGCCACCTTCGGTTTTGTCGCCGTGTCGCACGTGTTGAAGAAGATGATGGCCAAAGCGCAGCGCCAGCAGGCCGCCGCTTAAGGCTATGTTATGGCGTAAAGCCGGTCAGTCAGGCGTGTTGGCGAGCCAGTGCCAAGACGCCTTCGGCCAGAGCGGAAAGGCCACTGGCCCGGCTAGTGCTTAACTGTTCGCGCAGCCCCAAGGTGTCGAACAGCGCCAGAGGGTCACTCGCCAGGATCTCCTTTGGCGTCTTGCCTTCCACCGTGGTCAGTATTACCGCCAGCAGGCCTTTGACAATGCGGCCTTCGCTGTCACCGTAGAAATGCATCCCGCCGTTTTCCGCCAATTCTCCCCCCAGCCATACACGATTTTCACAACCCGAAAGCTCTATGTCGGCAGTTTTCAGCTGGGGATCCAGCGCGGGGACTCTTTTCGCCAATAAGATCAGCTGGCGATAACGATCCTCCCACTGGCGCAGGCCGGAGAATGTCTCGGACAGCGACTGCGGGGTGATCTCATGTCCAAAAGGATGGGGCGCTAACATGTTAATTCTCTTTATTCGGCTTAATATCAATGGGTTAATCGGCGAGTAGCTCCAGGGCGTACTTCACCGCAGCGATCAGGCGTTCGACATCATTTTGCGTATTATAAGGCGCGAAAGAGACGCGTAATGTGCCACTGACCCCCATCGCATCCATTAAAGGCTGTGCGCAGTGCTGCCCGGCGCGCAGCGCAATACCCTGCTCGGCCAGTAGCGCCACCAAATCACTGTGGTGCACGCCGGCAATATCAAAAGCCAATATAGACGCGTTTTGGCAGCGGAAACTGCGAAAGCCCGGCAATAGCGCCAATTGCTGTTCAGCCAGCGTAGCCAAGTGCTGCGCGTACTTTTCGCCGCCAGCCGTATCAATAGTTTCGAGCCATTCAAGCGCGGCGTCAAAGCCGATAACGCCGGCGATATTAGGCGTGCCTGCTTCAAAACGCTGGGGAATCTTCTGCGGCGTAAAGCCCTGCATGGAGGCCTGAGTGAGCATTTTTCCGCCGCCGTGCCAGGGCTGCATCGCCTCGAGCAGCTCGGTTTTACCATACAGCACGCCAATGCCGGTCGGGCCGTAGAGCTTATGGGCAGAGAAAGCATAGAAGTCGATGTCCATAGCCTGCACGTCCGCCGCGCTGTGAACCACGCCCTGCGCGCCGTCCACCACCACCAGAGCGCCACTGGCATGGGCCAAACTGATAATGCGCTCGAGCTGGGGCATGCCTCCGGTCACGTTGGACATCTGCCCAATCGCCACCAGACGCGTTTTGCTGTTGAGCAGCGCGGGCAGGGCTTCGGCATCGGGCATAAATTGGGCGTTAAGAGGTAATGTCACCACCTTGGCCTGACAGCGTTCTGCTAGCATCAGCCAGGGGATCAGGTTGGCGTGATGCTCGGCCTGACTGACAATAATCTCATCGCCGGGCTGTAGGCGCGGAGCAAAATAGCTCTGCGCCAGCAGATTAATTGACTCGGTGGTGCCTCGGGTCCAGACGATATTTTCTGCTGTCGGCGCATGGATCAGACGTGCGACGCGCGACCGCGCTTTTTCATATTTTTCGGTTAAAGACTGAGCAGCACGGTGCTGACTGCGATGAACCGTCGCGCCTTCTTGAGAATAAAATTCCAAAGTTGCATTTATTACATTTTGCGGCTTCAGCGCGGTTGCGGCGCTATCCAGATAGCATTCTCCGTGCGTAAGTGACGGAAAATTCTCACGAAAAGCGGCAAAGTCGAAATCAGTCATAGTGAAGTAAATCTCTTAAATCGGCTGAAAAACATGAAAATTATCCCCGCTGGTACTCCGCATTTATTCATTTTAGGAATGGTTACCGTGGAAATATACCAGAAGCTTGTTATGCTGAATTACGAAGGCTAGAAGAATTAGTCAGATGACTTATCTGGCAACTAAAGCATTTTAATCTATCCCCTTCGTACTTGGCGCTGTAACGTTGTTTTCAGCAGTGCCAAAAACTTTGGGTATAACAAGGAGTCTATGATGAAAAAGATCGCCGCCGTAGTTTCAGCTGTACTGCTGACTTGTACTCTTGCTGCGTGTTCAAGCAACTATGTTATGCATACCAATGATGGTCGTACAATCGTTGCAGAAGGGAAGCCAAGTACCGATGACGATACAGGTATGATCAGCTATACCGATGCGTATGGCAACAAACAGCAGATCAACAAAGCTGAAGTGAAAGAGATGGCTAAAGGTAACTAATCCTTAGTCGAGTCTTTCCAATACGGGAAGCGCTCTTGCTGAAAGTGGCATGAAAATGCCCATCGACAAAACCGGCCATCTTCGGATGCTGCCGGTTTTGTTATTTTATAGTGTCGGTACTTTTAAAAGGCTAAAGCGCAAGGGATCTGTAAAGGTTGTGCGTTGGCGCAGAATGCTATCGACAGGCAAAAAAAAGCACCGCAAAATGCGGTGCTAAAAAATCACTTTGGACAGACAGGGTAATGTACAGGAAGTGAAAATTTGTAGCATTTAAGCTACGCGTCTGGATTGCCAGACAATTGCAAACACAACATCACAACCACAAGCCAAAAGTATTTCAGCATCCTCATACCAATCTACTTTTCGTTCCGGCCTAGGAAGTGGCGCCACTATAGGTTTTTGCCTGTACATCCTCAACGGACAATTTATAATGTCTCGGATTAAAAAAACTAATAGTAAAATCCACGGTGAAGCGCTTTGCTGACCGGCGAATAATAAGTATCCACTCAATGTCAAAACGTTTACCACCTCTCAACTCTCTGCGCGTTTTTGACGCAGCGGCACGCCACCTTAGTTTTACTAAAGCGGCGGAAGAGCTATTTGTGACGCAAGCGGCAGTAAGCCACCAGATCAAGTCACTTGAGGACTTTTTAGGCTTAAAACTGTTTCGCCGCCGCAATCGTTCGCTGCTCTTGACCGAAGAAGGGCAGAGTTATTATCTGGATATCAAAGAGATATTCTCAGCTCTCAACGAAGCTACCCGTAAGCTTCAGGCACGAAGTGCTAAAGGCGCGTTGACCGTCAGTTTGCCGCCAAGTTTTGCTATTCAGTGGCTGGTTCCGCGTTTGTCTGGCTTTAACTCAGCTTATCCGGGAATTGACGTTCGTATTCAAGCCGTTGACCGTGAAGAGGATAAACTGGCCGACGACGTGGATGTGGCGATTTTCCACGGTCGGGGAAACTGGCCGGGGCTGCGCGCCGAACGTTTGTATGCCGAATATCTGCTGCCGGTCTGTGCGCCTTCGCTGCTGCTCGGCGATAAACCGCTGAAGCTGCCGGAAGATTTGGCGCACCACACGCTGCTGCATGATGCTTCTCGTCGCGACTGGCTGGCTTACACCAAACAGCTTGGTTTGCAGCATATTAATGTGCAGCAAGGGCCGATTTTCAGCCATAGCGCCATGGTAGTGCAGGCCGCCGTTCACGGACAGGGCATTGCGCTGGCTAACAACGTGATGGCGCAAACCGAGATTGAAGCAGGGCGTTTGGTATGCCCCTTCAACGAGGTGTTAATCAGTAAAAATGCTTTTTATCTGGTTTGTCATGACAGTCAGGCAGAACTGGGTAAAATAGCCGCCTTTCGTCAGTGGATACTCGCACGGGCGGCGAGTGAACAAGAAAAACTACGCTTTCGATACGATCAGGCTTGAACGTGAATCACCCACTAACAACGAGAACAGGTAACGTCCCATGACCAGTCGTTCAATGTTGATTTTTGCCGCCATTAGCGGCTTTGTCTATGTTGCCTTTGGTGCGTTTGGCGCACATATATTGAGTAAATCTCTCGGGCCGGCCGAAATGGCCTGGATTCAAACCGGTTTAACCTACCAGAGTGTGCACACGCTGGCCGTGTTGGTGCTTGGTGTTGCAATGCAGCGCCAGCGCAACCTGTGGTTTTACTGGAGCAGCGCCTGCCTCGCGCTAGGAACAGTGCTGTTTAGTGGCAGTCTCTACTGTCTGGCGCTGTCGCATTTAAGGTTATTTGTGTTTGTCACTCCGATCGGTGGAACCTTCTTCCTGATCGGCTGGATACTGATGTTGATCGGCGCTTTGCGTCTGAATAATAAGGCAAAACGCCATGAATAAAGTTGCTCTCTACTGCCGCTCTGGTTTTGAAAAAGAGTGTGCGGCCGAAATTACCGCCAAAGCCGCCCAGATGGAAATCTTCGGCTTTGCCCGCGTGAAAGAAGACAGTGGTTATGTGCTGTTCGAATGCTATCAGCCGGAAGACGCCGACCGTCTGGCGCGCGACTTGCCTTTCCGCGAGCTGATTTTTGCTCGCCAGCTGATCGTCGTTGGTGAGCTGCTGAAAGACCTGCCGCCGGAAGATCGCGTATCGCCTATCGTCGGTATGCTGCACGGGGTTATCACTAACGGCGGCGAACTGCGTGTTGAAGTGCCTGACACCAATGAAAGCAAAGAGCTGACCAAGTTCTGCCGTAAGCTTACCGTGCCGCTGCGTTCCGCCATGCGCGAACAGCGCATTTTGGGCAAAAAGGAGAACCCTCTGCGCCCGGTGGTCCACGTGTTCTTTATTGCGTCGGGGTGCTGCTACGTCGGCTATTCCTACAGTAACAACAACTCGCCATTTTATATGGGCATTCCGCGTCTGAAATTCCCATCCGAGGCACCAAGCCGTTCAACCCTCAAACTGGAGGAGGCGTTCCACGTCTTTATTCCTGCGGATGAGTGGGATGAGCGTCTCGCCAGCGGCATGTACGCGGTAGACCTCGGAGCTTGTCCCGGCGGTTGGACTTACCAGTTAGTGCAGCGCAGCATGATGGTGACGGCGATTGATAACGGCCCGATGGCGCCTAGCCTGATGGACACAGGGCAGGTTATTCACCTGCGTGAAGATGGTTTCCGCTACAAATCGACCAGTACCAAAAACTACTGGCTTGTGTGTGACATGGTTGAGAAGCCAGCGAAAGTCGCGGCTTTGATGTGTGACTGGCTGATTAATGGCTGGTGCCGCGAAACTATTTTCAACCTGAAGCTACCGATGAAAAAGCGTTATGAGGAAGTGTCAAACATCCTCGAACGTATCAAAGAGCGTCTGGAAGAAAACGGCATCAACGCTGAGATCCACGCCAAGCAGCTCTACCACGACCGTGAAGAAGTGACGGTGCACGTCCGCCGCTTCTGGTCCGCCGTGGGTGGGCGTCGCGATGAGCGCGACCATTAATTAGCTCTCTGGCCTGAGGCCATTTTCAGGCAATAGTGCGCAAAACGCCGGTGCTGGTGCAGTCCGGCGTTTTTTATTGGTGCGGCATCAGCCAGGCAAACGCAGCTGTTGCAGGTTGCCGCTGAGGGCTAAATCAGTTTGCAACGTGGAGACGCGCTTACAGGCATAGGCTAAATCGCGATGCTCGAGCAGTTTGGTCCGCCACTTCTCTGGTACAGCCTCGAGATTGTCATACAGCGCGTCTAAGCTTCCGGCCTGCGATAGCAGCGTGACCGCTGCCTTGGGGCCGATACCGGGAACGCCGGGGATCTTACTGCTGCTAATGCCCGCCAGTCCCCAATAGTCGGTGAGCTGTTGCGGCAATACGCCAAACGTCTCTTGCACGAAAGGCATATCAAGCCAGCGCTTTTGGAAGTAATCGCGGATTTGCACAGTAGGCGCCAGCAGCTGGCAGTAGCCTTTGTCGGTCGACACGATGGTCACCTGATGCCCGCTCCCCGCCACCTTGGCGGTTAGCGTGGCGGCCAAATCATCGGCTTCATTCCCCGCGGAGTGCCAGCAGGCCACGCCGCGCGCGGCAAAGCCTTCTTTCAGGCTCGGCATCTCGGCAAACAGGTTATCCGGCATGGGGGAGCGGCCCGCCTTGTAATCGGGAAGGCACTGGTGACGCCAGCTGTCGTTGCGATCGTCTTCATCAAACACGGCCACGGCGTGGGTGGGCTGCACGTGTTGAATTAGCTGACCCACGGCGTTTTGGCAGGTCAGTAAGCAAGGGGAGCCTTGAACGGCATGGATGCGTCGAATGAGATTCAGCGCGTCAATAATTAGCAGATGTATAGCCATAGTCAGATTGATTCCATCAATAAGTAGGGCGACTCGCGCCGCCCTACGTTTCCCTTAAATCTGCGCGTCACTTAGCGTCAGGCGCAGATTTCATAGCAAGGAATATAGGCGCTGCCCGGCAGCTTCATACGGTGCTGGGCTACGAAACCTTGCAGCAGGCTGTCCATTTTCTTCATTAATGCCGGGTCGCCGTGCAGCTTGAAACGACCATGTTTCTCGATTTCACGGATGCCGAACTCTTTCACGTTACCTGCCACAATCCCCGAGAAGGCTCGGCGCAGCGCGGCGGCCAGCTCTTCGGGTGGCTGGTCCGGGTAGAGATTCAGCGCGGCCATATTTTCGTGGTTCGGCTCAAACGGCATTTGCAGGTCCGGCGCGATACGAATCGACCAGTTGAAACTGTAAGCATCGCCACTGTTGCGACGATTCTCTTTCACTAATGGCATCGCGCGCTTCATTTGGCGCGCCACTTCCACCGGATCATCAATGATAATGGTGTAGTGTTTGCGCGCCTCTTCACCCAGCGTGTCTTTAATGAAGGCGTCGAGCACGGTGAAGTAGTCGGCGCTCTCTTTCGGCCCGGTCAGAATCAGTGGCAGCACTTGGTCGCTGTTTTCCGGATTCATCAGAATACCCAGCAGATACAGCAACTCTTCGGCCGTGCCCACGCCGCCAGGGAAGATGATGATGCCATGCGCTATACGCACGAACGCCTCAAGGCGTTTTTCGATATCTGGCATGATAATCAGTTCATTAACCAACGGGTTAGGTGGCTCTGCCGCGATGATTGATGGCTCGGTCATGCCGATAAAGCGGCCGAGTTTATAACGCTGCTGCGCGTGGCCTACTGCCGCGCCTTTCATTGGGGCTTCCATCGCGCCCGGCCCACAGCCGGTGCAAATATTCAGTTCGCGCAGGCCTAATTGGCTGCCGACGTTGCGCGCATACTGGTATTCCACTTCATTAATAGAGTGACCGCCCCAGCAAACCACCATGTTAGGGTCTTCATCCAGATGCAGCGCCCGGGCGTTACGCAGGATAGAAAACACCATGTTGGTCAGGTGGACGGAGTTCTCTTTGTCGAAGTTTTCGAAGCGATTATTGTTGGCGATCTGCGCGTTTACAAACAGGATATCGCGCAGCACGGCGAACAGGTTGGCTTGCAGGGAGCGAATGATCCGGCCATCGACAAAGGCATCTTCCGGTGGGTTCACTAACTCCAGTTTCACGCCGCGCTCGCGGCGTAACACGTTTATATCAAAGCTTTCGTAGCGGTCGAGCAGCTCTTTACTGCTATCAGTCTGGCTGCCGCTATTGAGCACGGCAAGTGAGCAATTACGGAACAGCCGGTACAGGTCGCTGCTCGCCGTGCGCTTGAGCATGTCGACTTCCAACTGCGACAACAAATCCATTGAGCCCAACGGGCTGATATGTGTGATCAAAGTTGCTCCTTTACGCCCGATGGGCGGTATTCACTTCTGCCGGCAGAAAGGCTGCACATGATTTTTGGGATCTCGCTTTTTGCGGCGTGCCGGATCCTGATGGCAGGAATATTTAGCTGATTCCGAAGGCGCCGCGACGATGAGATACGCCGCGTAACGCCTTCAGAATTAACAGTAACCTCGTCCTCCGGCTTTTACCAACTCAAGCTGACTGTTAGCTCAGTTCTTGAGCGGCATCTCGCATTATTGTCTGACAAGGCGAGCCGTTGCAGGTGTGAACGGGAAGTTAGATCGCCACGGGTTAATGTCTAAACCGCCGCGACGGGTGTAACGAGCATAAACCGCTAATGTTTCAGGCGCGCAGAAATGCATGATGTCGTTGAAGATACGTTCAACACACTGCTCGTGAAATTCATTGTGATTGCGGAAAGAAACCAGATAGCGCAGCAAGGCTTCGCGATTGATTTTCGGCCCGCGATACTGAATTTGCACCGAGCCCCAGTCGGGCTGATGGGTGATCAGGCAGTTGGATTTTAGCAAGTGGCTGACCAGCGACTCTTCAACAATTTCATCACCGGCAGCATTTTCCAGATAGTCGGTGCTGAATTCGTAGTTGTCGATGGTGATGTCTTGGTTGTCGATGCACTCGCCGGTAAAGCGGCCAACCGGGCTGCCTTCTACTTCTTCAAGGCGAGTGAGGTTGACGCTGACATCCCCTTCTGCGCAGGCGCTGAGGTCACGGGTCAGTGTCTCTAAAACCTTATCCCAGCTGGCGAATTTGGTCTGGTTGAAGCTGTTCAGGTAGAGTTTGAAGCTTTTGGATTCGATCAGGTTAATGCTGTTGGCATTCAGGCTGATTTCGCCCACCGCCACCTGTGGCAGGCCTTTATCGTTGAGCCAGGACAATTCGTAGAGTGTCCAGATATCCGAGCCGTGAAACGGCAAATTGTCGGGGAACAGCCCCAATGGCTCACGGTTCATGCTGCGTGGAACGGCTTGCAGCAGCGACGCGTCATACTGGTCGCGATAAGGCGTTGATTTGCCCAATGTCAGCTGCGAGAGGGCGGGGTTATCCTGATATAAGGACATGCTGTCACCTTAGTCTAAGTTCTGGGTACAATAGAATATGAGAAAACCTTTCACGCTAGTTTAACTTAGCCCAGTATGAAGATGAGAGAATTTATGGCTTCAGATGTTTCTGTAGCATTACGTGAGTTTACCCAGCGTTATGTGGATTTTTGGCAGCAAGAGACAGGTTTCCCGCCGTCGAGCGAGGATCTGCTGGGCGTTGACTCCCCCTGCGTAGTGAAAAGCAGCGACACCGCCGTCTACTGGCTGACGCAGGTTTTCAGCCCTGAAGAGACATTAGCCAACGTCGAGCGCGCGCTCGACTTGCAGCTGCGCCCCGAAGCTCACGCGTTTTATACCACCCAGTTCGCCGGGGATATGTCGGCTAAATGGCAGGACCAGCGCCTAACTCTGCTGCAGGTTTGGAGCCCGGAAGACTTCACTCGTCTGCAAGAAAACCTGATTGGCCATCTGGTGACTCAGAAGCGACTAAAACTCACACCGACCATTTTCTTGGCTACCACTGACTCCGAAATGAGCATGGTTTCGCTGTGCAATGTTAGCGGCGAGGTGGTGCTGGAACAGTTTGGTAGCAAGAAGCGAACTCTGCTGGCACCTACGTTGTCAGAGTTTTTAGCAGGGCTTTCTCCTGCTTTTCCGGATTAAGTCAGACAGTTGATTCAAGCCAATTGGCTCACAAGCGTGTGAGAGATCTCTCACACTGCCTGTAAGATATGTCGTTTAATCGTTCGCGCTATTTCTCCAGTCCATTAGCACAACCTTTAAATAACAATGAGTTAGGTTGTGGTTGCCCATAAGTGATAGTTACTTAGCTATCATTTGTCTCACAAGCTACCTTGTTCGACGTCACAAAATAGACGATTCTAACTGTGTCGAAGGATGACATGAGACAGAACATTAGGATGATGGCTGTTTCATAAAGTAGGGGATAGGCTCAGGACGAGTCAGGACAGCATCGGAGTATGCTAGGATGTTTCAGGACGAAACAAGGGACACCTCCAGGACGGAGATTGAGAGCTCGGAAAGGATAACGAGTGGGTCAGGAAGACTAAAGGATCAATATCAGGAAGATATTAGGAAGACTCGTCAGGATGAAAGTTGGACGATGCAAAGGATGGCTGGTTAGGATAACCAAAGGAAAAGTTTTCAGGGATTGAGCAGGGAGCACTTAGGTAGCTGGATTGCTATAAAACGAACCGGGGGCACTGTGCAAACAGTGCCCCCAACTTTTTGTCTCTATCTTCTGCTTTCAACATCTTCTCGTTTTAACCGCGCATTTCTCTGCCCAAGCCCTGTTCAGCAGCTCAGGCAGTTGCCTTCTCAGTGCCTATTTGCCAATAACTTACCCAATAGCGCCCAGCGCATCTTCTTTACCTTGGCGCTTTGGCAGCAAGAATAAAGTCGCATAGATATCTAACAGGTAGATGGCTGCCAGCAAGCTGATGGCGGCGGTGAAGGAGACTTGCGACACCAGCATGCCTATCACCAGTGGCCCGAAACCGCCCACGCCCCGCCCGACGTTAAACAAGATATTTTGTGCCGTAGCGCGAACATTTACCGGATAAGTGTCTGATATCAAACCGCCATATCCCCCAATCATGCCATTGACGAACATCCCCATCACGGCACCGGCGAACAGCATCGCCGTAGGATCGGTGAGCTGGGCGTAGCACACTACCATCAGCACCGCGCCGATTTGGTAAATCAGGAAGATTTTCCAGCGCGGGAAACGATCCGCCAGCACGCCGAACAGCCAGATGCCGAACGTCATGCCAATCACCGTCACGGCGGTCCACAGGCCCGATTTGGTCAGCGAGAAGCCGAAGTTCTTCGACAGGTAGCTTGGCATCCAGATCATCAGCCCGTAATAGCCAAAATTCTGCACCGAGCAGAGGATCAGAATGCCGATGCTGGCTTTGGTGGTAGGTACATCTTTGAACAGCAATTTGACCCGGCTGAACAACGATTCCGTCGGCGCTTTGCTGGTATGTTTGACGAACTCCTCTGGCTCTCCCATGGTGCGGCGAATCAGGAAGGAGGCGAGGGCAGGCAGTAAGCCTACCAGGAACATGCCGCGCCAGCCGATGACACCTAGCAGCAGCGGCGTCAGGAATGCCGCAAGCAAGACGCCAAGCTGCCAGCCCATGCCGACGTAAGCCGAAGCACGGTTGCGCTTCTCTGCGGGCCACGCCTCGGCGATTAACGCCATGCCAATGCCAAACTCTCCGCCCAGACCAACGCCCGCCAAGGTGCGGTAGGCCAGCAAATCCCAGTACCCCTGAGCGATAGCGCACAGGCCGGTAAACAGGGAAAACATCAAAATCGTGAAGGTCAGGACGCGAATTCGCCCGAAGCGATCGCTGATAGGCCCGAAAATCACGCCGCCGAGCACGGCACCTATTAGCGTCCAGGTGACCAGTGAACCGCTTTGAGATGAGGTCAGGCCCAGCTCTGTGGCGATGGCGGGCAGCATGAATCCGAGAATTAACAGGTCGAAACCATCCATGGCGTAGCCAGTGACGGAGGCAATCATCGCTTTGGCCGGGGTGGCGTGGGCTTTTTTGGAGTGTTGGGCAGGCATAGTCAGCGTCAAGTTATGTAAAGTTGGATTATTTTGCCCGCAGAGCACGCTAAGTACCAGTATGAAAAACCTATAGATAAGAATTAGCGATAAGCTTAGAAGGGGCATAGCTGGCAGTTGGGGCCTTACGGCTTCAATGCTATGCTTTGCCACATTGTGAGAGCCTTTGACGCCCACAAATAATGAATGCAGAGAGAGTGCGATGAGTTCAGAAAGTACAGAAAATCAGGTTCGCCATATTTTACACGATATTGAACAGGCTATGCGTCGGCTGGACCTGTGGAGCGAAGTGCCACCCGAGGCGGAAGCCTTTGACAGCGTTGAGCCTTTCTCCGTCGACACCATGAATGCCGAGCAGTGGCTGCAATGGGTGCTGGTACCAAGGATGTTTGCTTTATTGGCCGCCGAAGCCGATTTACCGACCCGCTTTGCGATTACGCCTTATTTCGAAGTCGCCTTGCCTGAGGCTCACTCCCTGCTGGCTGAGCTGCAGCGTCTGGACGATTTGCTGAATATAGAAGACTGACATGCTGGAAATTTTGTATCAGGACGAGCATCTGGTGGCGGTGAACAAGCCCGCTGGCATGTTGGTTCATCGTAGCTGGCTGGACAAACATGAAACCGTTTTTGCGATGCAAACGTTGCGCGATCAAATTGGTCAGCACGTGTTTACCGTGCATCGTCTGGATAAGCCGACCTCGGGCGTGCTGCTGTTCGCACTGTCCAGCGAGGTTGCGCGGCTGCTGTCGCAGCAGCTAGAAACGCGCCAAATGAATAAGACCTACCACGCTGTGGTGCGCGGCTACGTGGCTGAAGACGCCACGCTGGATTATCCTTTGACCGAAGAGCTGGACAAGATTGCCGATAAGTTCGCCAACCCTGACAAAGCCCCTCAGCCTGCCGTGACGCACTATCGCGTGCTGGCTCAGGTGGAGATGCCCGTGCCGGTTGGGCGTTACGACACGGCGCGCTACAGCTTGGTTGAGCTTAAACCGGAGACCGGCCGCAAGCACCAGCTGCGCCGCCATATGACCCACCTCCGCCATCCGATTTTGGGCGACAGCGCCCACGGCGACTTGAAGCAAAATCGTGGCATGGTGGAGCACTTTGGCTGCCCCGGCTTAATGCTGCACGCCAGCCATCTGCAATTGCCTCACCCGGTGACGGGCGACATGCTGGAGATCACCGCCAAGTGGGATAATCGCTGGCAAAGTTTGGTCGAACGTTTCGGCTGGCTGGCGCGTGTCCCTGCACTTGAAAGGGTTGAGTTTGCTGCCGACTGCGGTCAGGATAGCTAACCATTTTTCAATGACTTTTAGATTAACGAGGGAATTACACCATGGCTGAGATTGGTATTTTTGTCGGCACCGTTTACGGCAATGCGCTGCTGGTAGCAGAAGAGGCTGAAACTGTTCTTAAGAAGCAGGGGCATCAGGTGAAACTGTTCGAAGAAGGCACATTGGAAGCCTGGCAATATTATCGTCACCATTTTGCCTTGGTAATTACCTCTACCACCGGTCAGGGCGACCTGCCGGACAGCATTGCGCCGCTGTTTGCGGCTATCCGCGATACCGTCGGTTATCAGCCAGAATTGCGCTATGGCGTGATTGCACTGGGTGACAGCAGCTACGACCACTTCTGCGGCGGCGGCCATAAAATGGATGATTTGCTGCAAGAGCAGGGCGCATCGCGTCTTGGCGATTTGCTGGAAATTGATGCCATGGAAACCGCCGAGCCGGAAACCGTGGCAGTTCCTTGGGCTGAAAAATGGGGCCAGCTGCTTAAATAAGCTTTCATGTCGCAGCGGCAATAAAAAAGGTCAGGTTATTCACCTGACCTTTTTTTATATCAACCGAACGCGGCGGGCGTCGAAACTTATCGGCCGCTGGTCAGTTTTTCCAGATCAGATTCGATCTCGGTGATCTTGTTTGCCACCACGGATTCCAAATGACGCAGGTCATCAAGAATTTTACGTTTCAGATCGACTTCAACCTGATCGCGCTGACAGATTTGATCTAACTCATCAATGACATAGCGTAGATTCGGGCTGATTTCGTGAATTTCTTTATAGCCTTGGCCCGCATTGTCGGCCACGATCGTTTTACGCTGGCGTGGGTACTTAAACTTCACGCTTTTAGCAAAAAACTCGCCTTTATCTTTGCGGAAGTAGATCTTCAGAATGTCGTTATTGGCCTCCTGACGCAGGCTGTAACGATCGATGTCGTCAGGATTCGTAATACCCAAGCTTTTCAGGTTGTCATACATAGCGCCACCTTTATTAGATTCTACTAGGAAGTTGTCATAATGAGCGAAACGACGGCCATTATCATTGATTTAAGGCAGAGTTTCCCATGATAAAAACGGCCGTCATAAAAGGGAATCACATCAATAAAATAGCGGGTAAATTCACCCGCCAAATTGAGTTTAGTCGATGGAACGCAATAACTCATTAAGACCGGTTTTGCCCAAGGTTTTGGCATCCACTTTCTTAACGATCACGGCACAGTACAGGCTGTATTTGCCATCTTTAGAAGGCAGATTGCCGGAAACCACGACTGAGCCTGCTGGCACACGGCCGTAATGCACTTCGCCGGTTTCACGGTCATAAATCTTGGTGCTTTGACCGATGTAAACGCCCATGGAAATCACAGAGCCTTCTTCTACAATCACGCCTTCCACGATTTCTGAACGTGCACCGATGAAGCAGTTATCTTCGATGATCGTTGGGTTTGCCTGCAGCGGCTCCAGAACGCCGCCGATGCCCACGCCGCCGGACAGGTGAACGTTTTTACCGATCTGCGCACAAGAGCCTACGGTCGCCCAGGTATCAACCATGGTGCCTTCATCAACGAACGCGCCGATGTTGACGTAAGAAGGCATCAGCACCACGTTACGGGCGATAAATGCACCTTTGCGCACAGCGGCTGGTGGCACGACGCGGAAGCCTTCACGCTTGAAGCGCGCTTCGTCGTATTCGGCGAATTTCATTGGGACTTTGTCGTAGAAGCGGTTTTCCGCGCCTTCCATCACTTCGTTGTCATTGATTCTGAAAGAGAGCAGCACTGCCTTCTTTAGCCACTGATGCGTTACCCACTGACCATCAATTTTTTCTGCAACGCGCAGTTCGCCGCTGTCGATCTTATTGATCACTTGAGTCACGGCATCACGGGTTACGCTGTCTACGTTTGTCGGCGTAATGTCTGCGCGACGTTCGAAGGCTTCTTCAATTAGGGTTTGTAGTTGCTGCATCCTGTTCTCTTTCCTGATAGTGGTGTTAAAAAGTTAATATTCTTTGTATCACATTTTATCGTTAGGGTTGAGCGCCTCGGTAAGACGACGCTGAATTTCCTGACGGGTTTTTTTGTCCAGCGCGCGGCGTTCGCCATTCGCCAGAATGAATAAATCCTCAACGCGCTCGCCGATGGTGGAGATGCGCGCGCCGTGCAGTGACAGCCCCAAATCAGAGAACACTTCCCCCACCCGCGCCAGCAGGCCGGGCTGATCGAGCGCGACCAGCTCCATGTAGCTGCGCCTGTCGGTATGAGTCGGCAGGAAGCTGACCTCGGTCGGCACGCTGAAGTGGCGCAGTTTTGGCGAAGGGCGGCGCGCACGCGGCGGCTGATAAGCCTGCGTCATGGACTGCTCCAAGGCGTGGCGAATCACTTCGTGGCGGTCCAGCGCCAGCGGACTGCCGTCCGGCTCAAGCACGATAAAGGTGTCCATCGCCATGCCGTCGCGATTGGTGAAGATCTGCGCGTCGTGAATGCTCAGGTTGCGGCGATCCAGCTCCCCGGCCACGGTGGCAAACAGGTAAGGGCGGTCCGGGCTCCAGATGAAAATCTCCGTGCCGCCGCGCGTTGCCTGCCGACTGACCAGCACCAGTGGCTTGGTGGAGTCATGCTCCAGCAGGTGGCGGGCGTGCCAGGCCAGCTGGTTCGGCGAGTGGCGCAGGAAGTAGTCGGCACGGCAGCGGCTCCAGATGCGGTGCAACGCCTCTTCGTCGATATTGTCCATGCGCAGCAGGGCCAGAGCCTGCAGACGGTGGTGACGGACCCGTTCGCGCAGGTCCGGCGTGTTCTGCATCCCACGGCGCAGCTGCTTCTCGGTAGCAAAATAGAGCTCGCGTATCAGGCTCTGCTTCCAGCTGTTCCACAGGGTTTCGTTGGTGGCGCAAATATCCGCCACGGTCAGGTTTACCAGATAGCGCAGGCGGTTTTCGCTCTGCACTTCGGCGGCAAACTGCTGAATTTCAGCCGGATCTTGAATGTCGCGGCGCTGCGCGGTAACCGACATCAGCAGGTGACAGCGTACCAGCCAGGCGACCAGCTGGGTTTCGCGCGAATTCAGCCCGTGTAGCTCGGCGAACTCCAAGACATCCTGCGCGCCCAGAATCGAGTGGTCGCCGCCACGGCCCTTGGCGATGTCATGGAACAGCGCCGCCATCAGCAGTAATTCCGGCTGAGGCAGGCGCGGGTAAAGCTCGACGCACAGCGGGTGGCGCGGGCGAGTGGCCTCGTCGGCGAAGCTTTCCAGCTTTTGCAGCACGCGAATCGTGTGTTCGTCCACGGTGTAGGCGTGGAACAGGTCAAACTGCATTTGGCCGACAATCAGCCCCCACTGCGGCATGTAGGCCCACAGCACGCTGTGGCGATGCATCGGCACCAGCGCGCGGGAGACAGCCCCCGGATGGCGCAGAATCGACATAAAGATGCTGCGCGCTTCGGGGATCATACACAGCGGCGTTTTGAGATGGCGGCGCGCGTGGCGCAGCAGGCGAACGGTGGTGGAGTAAATCCCCTTAATTTCGCGGTGGCGCACCATCAGGTAGAACATGCTGATGATGGTTTCCGGGCGCTGGGTAAACAGCGACTCGTCGCGCAGGTCAATCAGGTCGCCGCGCAATTGGAAGTGCTCGTCCAGCGGGCGCGGTTTTTCATTCGGCCCGATAGCCAAAATAGCTTCGTCAAACAGCTGAAGCAGCATCTGGTTCAGCTCGCCGACCCGGCGCGTCATGCGGTAGAAATCTTTCATCATCCGCTCGACCGGCTCGTTGCCTTCCCCCTGATATTGCAGCAGTTGGGCGACATTCAGCTGGCGGTCGAACAGCAGGCGGTTGTCATAGCGCGGCAGCACCAGATGTAGCGCAAAGCGAATGCGCCACAGGAAGCTCTGGCATTCAATCAGCTCATTGCGCTCGGCTTTGGTCAGGAAGCCGAAGGCCACCATTTCGTCCAGAGAGGTGGCGCCAAAGTGGCGGCGGGCTACCCATAAAATGGTGTGGATATCACGCAGGCCGCCGGGGCTGCTTTTGATGTCCGGCTCGAGGTTGTAACTGGTGCCGTGGTAGCGCTGGTGGCGCTCATTTTGCTCGTCAATCTTGGCGCGGAAGAAGGTTGGCGAAGGCCAGAAGCCGTCGCTGAAAACGTGTTTTTGCATGCTGAGGAACAGCGCGACGTCGCCGCAAATCAGCCGCGATTCAATCATGTTAGTGGCGACGGTGAGGTCGGCCAAGCCTTCCAGCAGGCACTCCTCGAGGGTGCGCACGCTGTGGCCAACTTCCAGCTTTAAGTCCCACAGCAGGGTGATAAGCTCACCGATGCGCTGCGCCTGATCGTCGTTGAGGCGGCGCTGGCTGAGGACCAAAACGTCAATGTCCGACAGCGGGTGCAGCTCGCCGCGCCCATAGCCGCGGTCGGCCACCATCGCGGTTTCTGGCACATCGTCGAAGCCGTAAACGGTGCACAGACGTTGTAGCAGGTGGTCAATAACCAGGGAGCGTGCATCGACCAGCTCTTCCGCGCGCTTCCCGGCAGTAAAGGCATCGGCCAGCCACAGCTGGAACTTCTCCATGTGCTGTTTCCGGGTCTGGGGGGTTGAAGCCTCGGTAGGATAGGTAATAGGGGAGGCGGGCGGCGGGGGGATCG
>Ga0157370_10000298_pt1 | contig 62940 bp, 44 predicted proteins | sample C35metaG_FD_113463 | JGI IMG/M metagenome (GOLD analysis project Ga0157370, IMG submission 113463) | Corn rhizosphere microbial communities from Kellogg Biological Station, Michigan, USA - C3-5 metaG | ecosystem: Host-associated > Plants > Roots > Rhizosphere > Soil | place: USA: Michigan...
GAGCGTCCAGTCCAGGGCGGCGTCGCCGCCGCCGAAGATCACGAGCCGCTGGCCGTCCAGAGTGCGCGATGCCCCCACCCGGTAGTGGAGGGCCGAGCCCTCGTAGACTTCCGCGCCTTCGATGCCGATCCGCCGCGGTTGAAACGATCCGAGTCCGGCGGCGAGCACCACGGCGCCGGCGTCGAACTCCGTTCCCGCCGAGGTGCGCACCGTGAAGCGGCCGTTATCACGTTTCTTCAGCTCGCTCACTTCCTGAGCGAGGTGCAGCTTCGCGTTGAAGGGCTTGATCTGCTCGAGCAGCCGGTCGACGAGCTCCTGCGCGCCGCAGACCGGCAACGCAGGGATGTCGTAGATGGGCTTCTCCGGATACAGCTCGGCGCACTGTCCGCCGGGAACTCCCAGGGAGTCGACGACGTGCGCGCCGATTCCGAGCAGGCCCAGCTCGAACACCTCGAAGAGCCCGCAAGGCCCGGCGCCAATGATGAGAACTTCGGTCTGGATGGCGGCCGCGGCAGGGGCGCTCGCGGCAGGATCGGCTATCGACACGGGTGGTTTCCGTCAGCCCGAAATGGGCGAGTTCAAATTCACTTATTGTAGAGGGTCCCGGACGCAGCCGCATCCGCGCCGAAGATCGCGCAAAAACGGCCGGGATCGTCCCCAAACCGGCGCTTTGTGCGCCAGGAATGGGGCAGAATGCCTCGGCCGCCATCGGAGTGGGCCGGACGCACCGCGAGCCTCGCGCCGCAAAGGAACGGAATTGACCTCGAACGCCGACCTGCAGGCCCGCCGCCAGAATGCGATTCCGCGCGGCGTCTCGAACTCGCTCGCCATCTACGCGGAGCGCGCCGCCAACGCCGAAGTGTGGGACGTCGAAGGACGCCGCTACATCGATTTCGGATCGGGCATTTCCGTGCTCAACACCGGACACCTGCACGCGAAGGTGAAGGAAGCCCTGGCGCAGCAACTGGAGAAAATCACGCACGCCTGCTTCCAGGTGACGCCGTACGAGAGTTACGTCGCGCTCGCCGAGAAGCTCAATGAAGCCGCCCCCGGCAAGACCCCGAAGAAGACCCTGTTCCTGACCACCGGTGCGGAGGCGGTGGAGAACGCGATCAAGATCGCCCGCTTCCACACGGGGCGCGCCGGAGTCATCGCCTTCACCGGCGGCTTCCATGGCCGCACGCTCGCCTGCATCGGCCTCACCGGCAAGGTGAAACCCTACAAGGCCGGCTTCGGCCCGATGCTTCCGGAGGTGTATCACCTGCCCTTCCCGATGGCTTATCACGGGGTGACCGTCGAGCATGCGCTCGATGCGCTGGACGAGCTGTTCAAGGCGGACATCGATCCGAAGCGGGTCGCCGCGATCATCATCGAGCCGGTGCTCGGAGAAGGCGGCTTCTACGCCGCTCCCGCGGAGCTGTTGCGCAAGTTGCGCGAGGTCTGCAATCAGCATGGGATCGTGCTGATTGCGGATGAAGTGCAGGCCGGGTTTGGCCGCACCGGACGGATGTTTGCGATCGAGCACTCCGGCGTCGAGCCGGACCTGATGACCGTCGCCAAGAGCATCGCCGGCGGCGTGCCCTTGTCCGCAGTCATCGGCAAGGCCGACGTCATGGATAGTCCGGAGGCCGGCGCGCTCGGTGGAACCTTCGCCGGCTCACCGCTGGCGTGCGCCGCGGGGCTTGCGGTTCTGGAAGTGATCCGCCACGAGAATCTGCTCCAGCGCGCCAATCACATCGGCAATTTCATGAGCTCGCGGCTGAAGGGCCTGCAGGCGCGCTTCCCCGGAATCGGCGAAGTGCGCAACACCGGCGCCATGGTGGCCATCGAGTTGGTGCGGAACGGCCGTCCCGACGCGCCCGACCCGGCCACGACGCGCGCGCTGGTACAGGCCGCCGGACGGCGCGGACTGATCCTGCTCTCCTGTGGAATGAATGCCAACATCATCCGCTTCCTGGCGCCGCTGACCATTTCCGACGCCCTGCTGAAAGAAGGCTTTCACCTGCTGGAGCAGGCGCTGGATGAGGTGACGCGGGCCGCGAGCGCCGCCTAGCGGGCGCTCACGCGCGCCCAACGTTGGCTCGGCGTGAGGAAGTACTCGCGCCTCAGGCGCGCCCGGCGTTGGCGTCCGTCGGAGTGTGGAAGTACTCGCTCTCGGAGGCGAGTTGCTCGATGAGGCGCTTCAACTCCGCCATGCGTCCCTCGGCGGTGCTGATGGGCATGCAGTCCTGGCAGCGCGGATCTCCGCAGGGCTGCCGCGAATACAGCCAATACTGCAGTGCACCGGCCAGCAGGCCGTCGGCGATGTCCCACAGGTCGGCGTCCTTGTCCTTGTCCGCGAGCCGATTTCCCAGGTCAACGGCTTTGGTGAAGGCCGAGTCGAATGTATCGGCGATCTCGGTCATGGGCGAGCTCACGAATATCCCCGTTATGCGGACAGTATAAGGCAAAACAGCGGTTTGGCCGGGGGGATGGGCCGCTTTCCGTGCACTTTATGCGATGCCGGCCTCGGAACTGCGGCGCGGCTGTGGGCATGCTCCCGAGTCGGCACTTGAACGCCTGCTTGGCTGCACGGGATGCGCGGCGGCACGCTTATGTCGTATGCAGGAACCCACTGAACCGGCCAACGCCGCGGTAGCGGCAGCTGCTCAGAAGCCGGCGCCCCCCCATCGGCGTCGCTGGCGGCTGCGCGTCGGAATCGGGGCTCGTCTGGCATTGGGCCTGGCCGCCATCACCGCCGTCATCGTCTTCGGGCACGTGCTGGTGCAGAGGACGACGTTCAACGCCGTGCAGGCCGTCAACAGCATGCAGACCGAGCACGAGCCTCTCGCCCGCAGCGCCAGCGCGGTCGTCGCCAAGCTCGTGGCCTACGACCGTGCGGTTACCGAATATCTGCAATCCACCCGCCCCGCGACCTTCGACGCCATCACGGCCGCGGGCGGTGAGCTCGAGGCAGCGGTCGCGGCGTATTTCGCCCGACACACCCCCCCGCTAGCCTCTACTGCCGACTTGCAGCTGCGGGCACAGATCTCCAGACACATCGATCGCGGCATCGACATCGCCAAGAGCGCCTCGCAGCGCGCGCAGTGGGTGGAGACCCGCCACGACGCCCTCGATCGCGTCGAGAAGCGCATCACCTCGGCCGGCGGCGCGGGCCTGGCCATCAACGGCAATCAGGTCATCGCGATGCGCTCGCTGTCAGAGCTCGCAAACGCCATCAACGAGGTGCGCGGAGATCCGGGCACACCGGCCACAGTCGTGCAGCATGAGCAGGAGTTCGAGTCGGCCCTCAGCGCACACACGGCGGAGCTGCTGCGCTCACCCGGCAAGACCTGGCTCGATCTGCTGCGGCAGGATTTCAAGCAGGCCGTGCGCGCGCGCCGGGCCATCGAGAAATTCGACTCCACCACCGGACAGGTGCGGCGGGACTTTCTCGAGGAGAGCGCTCCGCTCATTGCGGGCGTGGAAGAGCAGTTCCAGGAGCCTGCACGCCGCGATCTGCTCAGTGCCGCGGCCCGCGCCGCTTCCGCGGCAGAGGTGGCTCAGCGCACGCTGACGATCACCGGCGCAGCCGCGATTGCCGTCGCCCTGCTCGTCTCGGTGCTGCTGGCCCTGAGCATCAGCCTTCCCGTTCGGCGGCTCATCAGCGCGACTCGCGAGCTCGCCTCCGGCAACCGCACTGCGCGCGCTCCAGGCGGCGGAGTCGCCGAGCTCGACATGTTGGCCAAATCCTTCAACGCCATGGCGGATCAGATCTCGGGCGCCGAGGGAGCGTTGCGCGCCCACCAGGCCGAGCTCGAGAGGCATGTTGCCGAGCGCACGCGCCAGCTGCACCACCTGGCTCACCACGACCCGTTGACGCAGCTCCCGAACCGCCGACAGCTGTCGGCGCGCCTGAGTGAGGCTTTGACGCGCGCCTCCTCGACCGGGCGGCGCGTCGCGCTCCTGTTCCTCGACGTCGACAACTTCAAATCGATCAACGATACGCTGGGGCACAGCTTCGGAGACCGTGTGCTGCAGGGCATTGCCGAGCGCCTGCATCAGACCGTCGGCGACAACGGCCTGCTGGCGAGGCTCGGCGGCGACGAGTTCACGATGCTGCTCGAGAACGTCGATACGGTCGCGGACGTCGAGGCGAAATCCGCCGAGATCGTCATTGCGTTCCAGCAGCCCCTGGTCATCGACGGTCGCCTGCTCACGACCAGCGCCAGCGTCGGTGCCAGCCTGTTTCCCGACCATGCCGAATCCGCAGAGGCGCTGCTGCGCGCGGCGGACGTAGCCCTGTTCAGCGCCAAGGAGCTCGGGCGCAACCGCTTCGCCATGTACCGGCCAGCCCTGTATGACGCCGCCGCACAACGCTTCCGGCTCGAGCAGTCGCTGCGCAGGGCGGTCGAGGCCGGCGACCTGCTGCTGACGTTCCAACCGCAGGTGGCGCTGCACACCTTCGAGGTCACGGGCCTGGAGGCGCTGCTGCGCTGGCGCAAGTCCGACGGGCGCATCGCCACGGCCACCGAATTCATCCACATCGCCGAGAAGAGCGGCCTCATTCACGAGCTCACCGACTGGGTGCTGCGCTCGGCGACCTCGACCGCCGCCGCATGGCGGGCGCAGGGCTGGCACCGCGCGTGCGTGGCGATCAACGTGTCCCCGCCGCAATTCTTCGAGCGCGGCTTCGTCGACAACATCGCCAAGGCGCTCGAGGTGACCGGACTGCCCGCCAGCGCCCTGGAGCTGGAGATCACCGAGACCGTGTTTCAGACCGGCGCGCAGACGATCGAGTCGCTGCGCCGGCTGCGGGAGATGGGCGTCTCGATCGCACTCGATGACTTCGGCATCGGCTATTCCTCGCTGACCTCGCTCGAGCAGCTGCCCATCACGCGAGTGAAGCTCGACAGGCTGCTCATCGAAGGGGTCGACTCCAATCCCCGCTCGGCCGCCATCGTGCGATCCATCGTCGCGCTGTGCCATGGACTGGGGCTGCAGGTGGTCGCCGAGGGCGTGGAGCGTCCGGCGCAACTGGAGTTCCTCTCCAACTGCGGGCCGCTCGGTGTGCAGGGCTACCTGCTCGCCTACCCAGTCGAGGCCGACAAGGCGGCGGCCGAATCGGAGGCCGCGCGCGACCGCGCGCGCAGCATCCTCGATGCAGCGGCGAGAAAGCCCGACGGCGACACGTCGGCCAGCTCGCTGATCTTTGTCGGCAATCCGAGCCGACGCCGCACCACAAACTAGCCCGGCCCGCCGAACCGCGCACCGACGCCACGCCGGGGGATGCACCGACGCCACGCCGGGCCATGCACCGACGCCGTCACGCCTGGCTCTCGCACCGACGCCGCTGCTTCTGGCCTTGCACCTCCGCGACGCCAGCCGCGCACCGCTGCGCCTGGCCCGACGCCTGCGCAGCGCGCATCCTACGAACCCTTACACCCGCCCGGCTGGTAGCGCTACCATGTAGCCTGATCCCGCAGTTCGCCCAACGAAGGAACGCGCATGCCGATCGTCCGAGTGCTCGCCCTAGCCGTGATGGCGTGCGCTGCTGCAATCGTGAGCCCTTGGGCCGTGGCCGAGGACGGCTATGAGCTGTGGCTGCGTTATCACCCGGTCGAGGACCAGTGGATAGGCCCTTACCGCGCCGCCGCGGCGCAGATCGTGCCTGCCACGGACTCCGCTACGCTGCGAGCGGCGCAGGCTGAGCTGGTACGCGGACTGGGCGGACTGTTGGGTTTCCCCCCACCGATCGACCCCGATGTGACGCAGGACGGCGCGATCGTGTTCGGCACACCGAAATCCTCGCCTGCCGTGGCCAACCTGCATCTGGACCTGACGGGCGCAGGCCCTGAAGGCTATCTCATCCGCTCGGTCGCGATCGGCGGACATGCGGCAACGGTGATCGCCGCGAACCAGGACATCGGCGTGCTGTATGGCGTGTTCCACTTCCTTCGCCTCATGCAGACGCGCCAATCGCTGGAGCAGCTGAACATCTCCTCTGCGCCGCGCATCCAACACCGCATTCTCGATCATTGGGACAACCTGGACGGCTCGGTCGAGCGTGGCTATGCCGGTGCGTCCATCTGGCATTGGTTCACGCTGCCGCAGTACCTCGATCCCCGCTACACCGACTATGCGCGCGCCTGCGCCTCGCTCGGCATCAACGGTGTCGTGCTCGACAACGTGAACGCCAGTGCCGTAGTTCTGACGCCGCTCTATCTGGACAAGGTCGCAGCGCTTGCAAAGGTGTTCAGGCCCTACGGCATCCGCGTGTACCTGAGCGCCCGCTTCAGCTCGCCGGTGGAGATCAGCAGCCTCAAGACAGCCGATCCTCTCAACGCGGCCGTTGCGGCCTGGTGGCGCGCCAAGGCCGACGAGATCTACCGCCTCATCCCCGATTTCGGCGGCTTCCTGGTCAAGGCCAACTCCGAAGGGCAGCCGGGGCCGCAGGACTACCATCGTACGCATGCCGACGGCGCCAACATGATGGCGGACGCCGTGGCGCCGCACGGCGGCCTCATCATGTGGCGCGCGTTCGTGTATTCACAGAACGACAAGAACGACCGCGTCAAGCAGGCCTACACCGAGTTCAAGCCGCTCGATGGCAAGTTCCGCCCCAACGTGCTGCTGCAGGTGAAGAACGGGCCGCTCGATTTCCAGCCGCGTGAGCCGGTGCATCCGCTGTTCGGCGCAATGCCCGGAACGCCGCTGATGCTGGAAGTGCAGATCACCAAGGAATACCTCGGCCTCAACACCAACCTCGCCTACCTGGGCACGATGTGGCAGGAAGCGCTGCAGACGGACACCTACGCGGCAGGCAAGGGATCTACGGTCGCCAAGGTCATCGATGGGTCGCTGCAGGGATACCGGCAGACCGGCATCGCCGGAGTCGCCAACGTCGGGGCCGACCGCAACTGGTGCGGCTCACACTTCGATCAGGCCAACTGGTACGCATTCGGCCGGCTGGCGTGGGACCCGGACCTGGAGGCGCGATCGATCGCCGCAGACTGGGTGCGCATGACGTTCTCGAACGACCCCGCGTTCGTGCAGCCGGTGGTCGCGATGATGATGGGCTCGCGCGAAGCCGTCGTCGACTACACCGGCGCACTCGGGCTCGCTCACCTGATGGCGCACGGTCATCACTATGGCCCCGCACCCTGGGACGCCAGCGGCAAGCGTGCAGACCAGACTCCCGTGTATTTTCACCGGGCGAATGCCGAGGGCATCGGATTCGATCGGACATCGAGTGGAAGCAATGCCGTCAGTCAGTACGCACCGCCCGTGGCCGCCATGCTCGAGAACCTGCAGACGACACCCGAGAAATATCTGCTGTGGTTCCATCACGTGCCCTGGGACTACAAGATGCCCTCCGGCAAGACGCTGTGGATCGAGCTGGTCGAGCACTATGACCAGGGTGTGCGCACGGTGCAGCAGATGCGGAAAACCTGGGCGGGACTCTCCTCGTACGTCGACCCTGAGCGTTTCGCCCAGGTGAGCGCGTTCCTCGAAGAGCAGGAGCGGGATGCGAAGTGGTGGCGGAACGCGAGCATCGCCTACTTCCAGAGCTTCTCGAAGCGCCCACTTCCGCCAGGCTCCGAGCCGCCGGAGCACTCGCTGCAGTTCTACGAGTCGGTCTGCATTCCGTACGTCCCCGGAGACCCGAACGCGCCGCGCTGCACCCGGAAATGACTACCCGAGCGTGCCGCGTTTGCCGGCGTCAATAGAACGCGCGGGCCGCACAGCGCAGGCGTCAGTGACTACCAGTACCACATGGTGCCATCGGTCAAGCGCGCGATGGGCAACTGCTTCGGCGAATAGGGATAGCGGGCCGCGAGTCCCTCGTCCAGCGTGACGCCGTGGCCGGGGGACTCGCCGCAGTGCAGGCGCCCGTCGCGAAACACATAGTCGCTCGGGAAAACCTCCGAGGTTTGCGGCGTGTGGTGCATGTACTCCTGGATGCCGAAGTTGGGGACCCACGTATCGAAATGCAGCGCCGCGCCCATGCACACCGGCGACAGGTCCGTCGCGCCGTGAAACCCGGTGCGCACCTGATAGAGCGCGGCGAAGTCAGCGATCCGGCGCACGTGCGTGATTCCACCTGCATGCACGATCGTCGTGCGCAGGTAGTCGATCAGCTGCCTTTCGATGAGCTGCTTGCAATCCCACAGGGAGTTGAAGACCTCCCCGACGGCCAGCGGAGTCACCGAGTGCTTGCGAATCATCTCGAACGACTGCTGATTCTCGGCAGGCGTGGCATCCTCGAGCCAGAACAGGCGATAGGGCTCCAGGTCGCGGGCCAGGCGCGCGGCTTCCGTGGGCGTGAGCCGGTGATGCACGTCGTGCAGCAGCTCGACGTCCGGCCCGTGATCGGCGCGCAACTTCTCGAACAGCTTCGGAACGGTAAGCAGATACTGGGGCGTCGACCACTCGGTCTCCAGCGGCAAAGCGCTTTCCGCAGGCTCGTAAGCGTTCTTGGTGCTGGAGACACCGTATGGCTTCTTCACTCCCGGGACGCCGCTCTGGACACGAACCGCCTTGTAGCCCATTTGAATGTAACGCCCGACCTCGGCACTGGCCTCGTCTATGTCCTTGCCATTTGCGTGACCGTAGACCAGTGCGCCCTCTCGCGAGCGGCCTCCGAGCATCTGGTACAAGGGCATGCCCGCAAGCTTCGCCACAATGTCCCACAGCGCGACATCGACCGCGGCAATGGCCGTCATGGTCACCGGGCCGCGACGCCAATACGCACCGCGATACAGGAACTGCCACGTATCTTCGATGCGTCCCGCATCGCGGCCGATGAGATTGGGAACCACGTGCTCCTGCAAGTAAGCGGCAACCGCCAGCTCGCGACCGTTGAGGGTGGCATCGCCGAGACCGTATACGCCCGAGCGCGTCTCGATCTTCAACGTGACGAAATTGCGCCCGGGACAGGTGACAATCACCTTGGCCGCTGTAATCGTACGGTCGCGTCTCGAACCTTGCGTCTCAGCCATTCCCCATGCTCCTACAAAAGATAATCCGAGCTACGAGTGCAGCCGCCGCGCTGATCCTCGTCCCCTTCGCCGCCTGGGCGCAAGCGCCCGCCGTCGCCTTCGACTGGTTCGAATACACAGGCCACGACGCCGTGTTCTCCGACCCGCTCCCGCACGGCAGCTACCGCAATCCCATTCTTGCCGGCTTCTACCCGGATCCGAGCCTCACGCGCGCGGGCAAGCGCTTCTTCCTGGTCAACTCCACGTTCACCTACTTTCCGGGCATCCCTGTTTTCGAAAGCAGCGACCTCGTGCATTGGCGCCAGATCGGCAACGTCATCGACCGCCCGGGTGAGCTCAAATTCAACGGACTGAGCGTCTCGCGAGGCGTGTTCGCCCCGGCGATCTCGTTTCACACAGGTGTGTTCTACGTCATCAACACCGCGGAAGACTCCGGTGGCAACTTCATCTCGACGACGAGCAATCCGGCCGGGCCGTGGTCCGATCCGATCTGGCTCCCGCAGCTCGAGGGCGCCATCGACCCGTCGTTGTTCTTCGACGAAGATGGCAAGACCTACGTGTTGAACAATGGGCCGCCGCCCGGCAAGGCTCTGTACGAAGGGCATCGCGCGATCTGGATCCAGCAGATCGACCTCACGGCTCACAAGCTCTTCGGTCCCCGCAAGGTGCTGGTCAACGGCGGTGTCGACTTCGCGAAGAAGCCCATCTGGATCGAAGGACCGCACCTGTATCGCCATGCTGGGTGGTATTACCTGATGTGCGCCGAAGGCGGCACGAGCACGCAGCACTCGGAAGTGGTGTTGCGCAGTCGTTCGCCGTGGGGACCGTTCGAGCCGTACGCCGGCAATCCGATACTCACACAACGCGACCTGCCGCCCGATCGCCCCGACCCGATCGCAAACGCGGGTCATGCCGATCTGGTCGAGGCCCCCGACGGCACCTGGTGGGCCGTGTTCCTGGCCTCGCGTGTCTACGGCAAGGTCCATTACAACACGGGGCGGGAGACCTACCTCCTCCGGGTGCAATGGCGACACGGCTGGCCGGTGATCCTGGATCACCATAAAACGATCCCTTACATCGCAAACGCCCCCGCCCTTCCCAACGAGGAGCCCAACGCGCCTCCGACGACAGGGAACTTCACGTGGCGCGACGACTTCGACTCCGGTACGGTGCGGCCGGAGTGGCTGTACGTACGGGTTCCGGACGAGAAGGCGCCCTGGGTCGATCTGCGCAGCCGGCCTGGCTGGCTGACGATTCATCCGCAGCAGGCGTCGCTCGACGCGTTGGGCAACCCCTCGTTCCTCGCACGCAGGCAGCAACACCTTTCGTTCGATGCCAGCACCTCGCTCGAGCTGCCCACATCCGCAGGCGTGGCAGCCGGGCTGGCGGCGTTTCAGAACGAGAAGTTCTGGTACTTCTTCGGCGTACGCCACACGGACGCCGGTCCGCAACTGTTCCTTGAACGAAAAAGCGGCCAGGAGACGCAGACGCTGGGCCAGATGGCGCTCAAGCCGCGCAATCTCATCAAGCTGCGCATCAGCGCAAACGCCGGCCGCTACTCGTTCTTCTACGACGAGGACCGGGGCGGCTGGAAGTCTTTCAAGGACAACGATGACGGCTCCTTCCTGAGCACCGACGTTGCCGGAGGCTTCGTGGGCACCGTCGTCGGCCCCTGCGCCCGCGCCGAATGAGGTCATATCAATTGCGCCGGCTCCAGGCGCGGACTGAGGCCGTGAATGATGGCGAGGGCCAGCAGGTATGCCGAGCCGGCCATGATGAACACCGGAATGTAGCTACCGGTGGTCTGCAACAGAAATCCGACCACGGTCGAGACGCACACTCCACCCACTGCCCCCGCGAATCCGCCCAGGCCGACCACCGACCCGACGGCGCGCGTCGGAAACATGTCCGAAGTGAGCGTGAAGACGTTGGCAGACCAACCCTGGTGTCCCGCCGTGGCGAGACCCAACAGGGCGACCGCAGCCCACTGATCGTGGAGCCCCGGGACGATGACGATCGGAACCACCGCGAGCGCGCAGATGAGCATCGCGCTCTTGCGCGCCCGGTTGACCGACCAGCCGCGCCTGATGAACCGTCCTGCGATCCACCCTCCGGCGATGCTGCCGGCGTCCGACATCAGGTAGATCGCGATCAGGGGCGGCCCGAGCTCCGTCAGACTCAATCCATATTGGGTGTGGAGGAACTTCGGCAGCCAGAACAGGTAGAACCACCAGATCGGATCGGTCAGCAGCTTGGAGACGGCGAACGCCCAGGTCTGCCGGACCCCGAGCAGGCGCACCCACGGGATTTTCTCCCGCGCTTCGGCCGGGTCGCTGCGAATGAAGGCGAGCTCCTGCGTTGAGACCCGTGGATGGCGCTCGGGAGTGCGATAGGTCGTCAGCCATATGACGAGCCAGGTGGCGCTGAGCACACCGGTGAACACGAAGGCATACGGCCAACCCCAGGTCACCGTGACCCACGGAACCACCAGCGGCGCCACGATGGCCCCGATATTCGACCCGGCGTTGAAAATGCCGGTGGCCAGGGCCCGCTCGCGATGGGGAAACCATTCCGCCACCGTCTTGATGGCGGCCGGAAAGTTACCCGACTCCCCGAGCCCCAGGAAAAAACGAGCGAGCGCGAACCCGAGCACCGTGCGCACCAGCGAGTGGCTCATCGCAGCGACGCTCCAGATGCAGATCGCGAGCGCGTACCCGATGCGCGTGCCTATTCGATCGATCACTGCGCCAGCGCACAGCATCCCGATCGCGTAGGCCGCCTGGAACGCGTCTACGATGTAGCTGTATTGCTGCTCGCTCCACCCGATGACGTGGCCGAGCGTCGGGGCGAGAACGGCGAGCACGCCGCGGTCGACGTAGTTGATGGTCGTTGCCGCGAATAGCAGCGCGCAGATGCGCCATCGGTATCTGCCCATCGCGGCGGAGACGCCCTCGCTGCTGAGTCCGCCGGCTACCATGAGCGCCCCGGCGCGGCGGCTGCGGAAGGCTGGCCCATCGAGAGTAGAGAGTCAGGAGGGACCATCCCTGGTCCCTCCGGGGAGTCGAGCTCAGAACTTGCCGCGGAACCCGACCATGAGCGTGCGGCCTGGGTTGTACTCAGTGAACGTGGCGTTCGTGAACTGGAAGTACTGGCGCAGCTTCGCATCGAAGAGATTGGTGGCATCGAAGGTGAGCTGGAATTCGTGGCTCCAGCCCAGTAGCTTGGACAAATCCACGATCGATGAGAAGTCCCATTCCGTATAGTTCGCGCTATACAGCCCCGCCAGCGGGATGCCGTTCTGGTTGAGCGCGGCGATCTGGGATCCCTCGTTGAACACGGTCGAGATACGGAACTCCCACGGCCCGTGCTCGTAGTAGCCGGTCACGTTGTAGGTGTGCGGCGCCACGCCCAACGCGGTCGCCGGGGCAGCCCCGGTGCCATGCTGATCCACGAGAGTGTAGTTGGCCTGGAAGCCGAACCCATCCAGATTGAAGCGATCCAGCAGGAAGTCCAGGGGCTGCACCCAGTTGAACTCATAGCCGTTGACCGTCAGCGCGCCGCTGGCGTTCACCTGCTCCGTCAGCACGATGTTCGCCGCATCCGGGCCGCCGCGCGCGTCGATCTGTTTCTGCTGCTGCTGCGTCAACGTGGCGTAGGTGATGCCGTATTGCGCGAGATACGAGAACGGGAACGTGGAGTTCTGGTTCGCAGTGAACCCGGTGAGTCGCTTTCTGAAGGCCGTTGCGCTGAGGTATCCCTCCTGCCCGGTGTAGTACTCCACTCCCAGGTCGATGTTCTCCGAAATGTAGGGCTTCAGAGCAGGATTGCCCTGGTTGCCGATATCCGCGGAGGGTGAGCTGAAGCCGACGCCCGGGAGCATGGCGCTCGGATCCGGCCGCGTCATCGTCTTCGACAACGCGAGCCTGAGGATAGTGTTGTCCGCAGCGTTGAAGGCCAGCTCGCCCGCGGGGAGCATGTTGTGGTACACGTTGTCGGTGTAGGCGAAGTTCAGAACATTGGGATACAGCCCGCCGTCCTGGTTGCTCTCGACCTTCGACGTATTCGTGATGATGTTGCGGTTATCCGGAATCGAGATGTACCCGCCGATCGTTTGGTCGGTACGCACATAACGCGTGCCGATGTCATAGCGGAGACGGTGATCGTAGATCATCGTGTCCCCGACCAGCTGCAGGTAGAACCCCTTGGTCTTCTCCTCGACGAACCCGGCGTTGGCACCCGTGTTGGACGAGGTCACTGTCGGCTCGTTGTTGTGGTAGAACGAGTAGTTGGTTGCGCCCGCGAATGCCGGCCAGTTGACCGCCACGAATCCAGCGGAACTGGGGTACAGATACGAGGGCACCGCGCCCTGTGGCACCAGCGAGCCTGAATAGGCCACCGTTCCGCTTTTGCCGGCTGTAGATCCCGTTCCATATGCGGGATACGCCGGATAGGGATTCGGCACCGTCGCCTGGGCCGGGTACGGCGGGAACAGCGGCGGCGCGGTCGTCGCGAGTCCCTCACAGGGCGGCTGCGCATTCGGGCTCAGCACGGCGACGTTCGGATTGTCGCCGCATACGGCGTTCTGCCACGCCTGACTGTTGTCGGCGCTGCGAATGCTGCGCATGACGTCGTCGTAGGCGAATCCGGCCTGCAGCTGGATGTCCTTGATCTTGCCGAACGTGAAGTTGCCGCGGAAGCCTTTGGTCTGGGTGCTGCGCCGCTCGTCCTGGATGTTTACGCGCGAGCCGGCGTTCCAGCCGAAGTTGGCGGGATCATCCAGATTCACGTTGCTGCTGATCGTCGGAATACCGCCCGAAGTGTTGTTGAAGGTGACCGTCATGCCGCCGCCGGACGGCGTGGAGACGACGACTGAAGGGACCTCGCGATGGAAGCTGCTCTGCGTCTTGTTGGCCTGCAGGTCCATCGAGACCCAATCGTTGATCTTCCAGTTGAAGCCGGGGTTCACGCCATAGAAGTTGACCGTCTCGATGTAAGGCCGGTACTCGAGGAACTGCTGCGCGTTGGCGAACGTGCCGCCGGTCACGACGCAGCCCAGCGAGCAGTCGGAGCGGTCGACCGTCATGTTGAGGGGAATCGCCGCTCCGTTGCGGCCCACCCAGTCCATGTCGAAGCGTCGCTCGTTGTTCTTCTTGTGGCCGTACATCGTGTCCACGTAGAAGTGCAGGTCGTCGCTGGGGCGATACTCGAAACTGGCGACACCGTTGAGGCGATCGCGCGCGCCCACCTCGTCCGAAGGACGTCCGAGGCGCGGGATGATCGCGTTGTCGATCTGCTGGATGGTGAGGCCCGCGTTGTGCGCCAGGAGGAAGGCCTGATCGATCGTCGTGCCGGCGACCAGGCCGTTACCGGCGCCTGCCGGCACGGTGGCGGGGATCGTCCAGTTGCCGCCGCCGGTGCTGTTGCATCCGCTGGTGGCACCGCACTGGGCTGCCGACAGGTTCGGGTTCGTCCAGCCGATCGTCTCGAAGCCCTTTACATCGACCTTGTCGGTGATGCCCACGACGCCGACCAGCGCGCCGAAACCGTTGTCCCAAGTGTTGCTGGCAATCAGTGATCCGCGCTCGCCCGGGTTGGCAACGCCCTGATTCTGCGTCATCTGCGCCGAGTAGGTCAGGTGCATACCCGGATTGTCGAACGGCCGGGCGCTACGCATGTTGACCGTGCCGGCCGCGCCACCCTCGAGCATGGCGGCGGAAGTGGTCTTCTGCACGGTCAGCTGGGTGAACAGCTCGGTGGGGAACAGGTCCAGGTCGACCTCGCGGTTGGTGTTCTGCGCGTCCGTCGTGCCCGTCGAGGCGACCGCCACCGGTGCGCCGTTCAACAGCACCTTGGTGAAGCTCGTTCCGAGGCCACGGATCGCGATGTCGGTGCCCTCGCCGGTGATGTCACGGGAGATGGTGATACCGGGGATGCGGTTGAAGGACTCCGCGATGTTGGTGTCGGGGAATTTGCCGATGTCCTGCGCGTTGACCTGGTCGATGAAGCCGATGGCGTCGCGCTTCGCATCCGTGGATTGCGTCAAGCTGCGGCGGTATCCCGTGACGACGACTTCCTGCAAGTCCCCCGATGGAGCCGCCGAGGAAGGCGGCGGGGTTGTCTGGTTCTGATCCTGAGCCTGTGCGATCGCGGCTGCGGCGAACAGACCCAGCAGGCTCACTGAAGCCTGCGCAAGTGTCTTTCGATCTTTCACGACATCCCCCTGCAATTGGAAACCGGTGACAACACGAGTGCCGAGCGGCTCGCAGCAGCAAATGCGCTGAGCATCGTTTATCCCCCTCGAGTCGATCCGTGGTTTCTGCAACGAAACTCGCGGACACCAAAGTGAACGCACGTCGGCGCTGACGCGGTTTCGCCAAGCCTTTGCCCACTGCCCAGGTCAACCGGTGTCATTATGATAGCGCTACCAGTTTGAGGAGTGCAACACTCGATGAGCAAACACGCTTGGCGTACGGCCGGACAGCGGTCGTATGATACCGGTACCAGGTGTTGTGCCTGTTGCGCTAAATCAACGAGGGGGATTCGGATGCAAGCATCGAATGGCAGCGCTGTCATGCGTTTGTTGCGCACGGGCGTCACGGGAGCAGCGATGCTCGCGGGCGCTGTCGGTGCCTTCGCGGCGCAAGCACCGGCAACCGCGGGCAAGCCCCTGTACAAAGATGCCAGGGCGCCCATCGAGGCACGCATCGATGACCTGCTCTCGCGCATGACTCTGGATGAGAAGCTGGCGCAAATCACTGCCATCTGGAATCGCAAGGCCGCCCTGCTCACGCCTACGGGAGAATTCGACCCGGCGAAAGCGCATACGCTGTACCCGGAAGGGATTGGCCACTTCGTTCGTCCCAACGACCTCCACGGTGCGGGGACGCCCACGCCGGAGCAGAAGCCGTTCCGGGACGCGCGCCAGACCGTGGATCTGGTCAACGCGATCCAGCATTACGACGTCACCGAGACGCGCCTCGGCATACCTGCGTTGTTTCACGAGGAGGGCCTGCACGGATACGCGGCTCGTGGAGCGACTCATTTCCCGGAAGCGCTGGCGCTCGCCAGTACCTGGGACCCGGAGCTCCTGACTCGCGTCTTCACGGTCGTGGCTCGCGAAATTCGCGCTCGCGGCGTGCAGCTGGCGCTCGCGCCAGTCGTCGACGTTGCCCGCGATGCTCGTTGGGGACGAATCGAAGAGACCTACGGCGAAGATCCCTATCTGATCGGGGAGCTCGGAGTGGCTGCGGTCAAGGGCTTCCAGGGGGAGCGGTCTCCGCTGGACTATGGGCTCCCGCCGGGCCATGTGTTTGCCACGCTCAAACACATGACGGGCCATGGACAACCGCAGAGCGGCACGAACGTCGGCCCGGCCGAGATCTCCGAGCGAACGCTGCGTGAGGTGTTCTTTCCGCCGTTCCAGGCGGCCATCACACGCGCCGGCGCCGCGGACGTCATGCCCTCGTATAACGAGATCGGCGGCATCCCCTCGCACGCCAACGCCTGGCTGTTGCGCGACATCCTGCGCGAGGAGATGGGGTTCAAAGGCGCCGTCGTCAGCGACTACGAGGGCATCGAGCAACTGGTCACGTTGCACCACATCGAGCCGGACCTGGAGAGCGCGGCGGTGCGCGCACTGAATGCCGGAGTCGACTTCGATCTGCCCGACGGAGAAGCCTATCGGATGCTCCCGAAGGCGCTCGCGGACGGTCTCATCACGCAAGCTCAGATCGACACGGCCGTGCGCCGCATGCTGCTGATGAAATTCCGGGCAGGACTCTTCGAGAACCCGTACGCCGACGCCAGCTACGCGGAGAAGATTACCGACAACGCCGAGGCACGCACACTGGCGGCCGAGGCTGCGCGCAAGTCGGTCGTGCTGCTCAAGAACGACGGGGTTCTGCCACTGCACGCCGACGCTCTCAAGACCTTGGCGGTGATCGGCCCCAACGCGGCGGTAGCACGGTTGGGTGGCTACTCGAACGTGCCGCGCCACGCGATCAGCGTGCTCGATGGGATCCGCGCGAAGCTGGGCAATCGGGTAAGGGTCGTCACCGCGGAAGGCGTGCGCATCACCAACACCGCTGACTGGTATGCGGATGACGTGAAGCTCGCCGATCGCGACGAGAACCTGCGCCTGATCGACGAGGCCAAGCAGGTCGCCCGTGACGCAGATGCCATCGTGCTCGTCGTCGGCACCAACGCGGCCACGAGTCGCGAGGCGTGGGCGACCGATCACCTCGGCGATCGCACCGACATCGGTCTCATCGGGCAACAGAAGGAGCTCGCCGAAGCAATGTTCTCACTGGGCAAGCCCGTCGTGGTGTTGCTCATCAACGGCCCGCCGCTGTCGATTCCCGAGGTGGCCGCGAAAGCCAACGCGCTGGTCGAAGGATGGTACCCGGGCCAGGAAGGCGGTACCGCCATCGCTGACATCCTGTTCGGTGATGCCAATCCGGGGGGCAAGCTGCCGCTGACGGTGGCCCGCGCGCTTTATCAGCTCCCGATGTTCTACAACCAGAAGCCCAGTGCCCACCGGGGGTACCTCTTCGGGTCCAAGGAGCCGCTGTTTCCCTTCGGGTTCGGGCTGTCCTACACGAGCTTTGACATCGGCACGCCGGTTCTGTCGACCCGGCAGATCAAGACGGACGGAAGCGTCACGGTGTCAGTCAACGTGCGCAACACAGGGAAGATGGCGGGGGATGAAGTCGTGCAGCTCTATATTCACGAGCTCGTCACCTCCGTGACCGAGCCCGTCGAGCAATTGAAGGGATTCAGGCGCGTGACGTTGCAGCCTGGAGCTTCGACCACCGTCACTTTCACTCTCGACCCCAGCGCTCTGGCGCTGTGGGACGAGCACATGCGGCACGTCGTGGAGCCCGGCACGTTCGAGATCATGGCAGGACCTGACTCGGCGCACCTGAAGACGGTGAAGCTGAACGTGACCCGGTAAGCCTCGGGACCACCGGGGCCGACGGGAGGCGCGCGCAGGCGCGGCTCAGCCGTTGGAGCGCGCTGCGGCTTCTCGCCGCTGATCCAGCAAAAACGGGCGATCGATCTGTTGCGCGTACAGATCGATGTCGCCCGCTGTTACGCCACATCGCGTAAAGTGCGCGCGCCACCCATCCACTACACGCGCCACTTCACTGACGTGTCGAGGCGCGTCGCGTTTGCTCAGACCGAACAGGTTGGCCATCGACAGCGCGTTCGCCACAGTCGAATCGGCCTCCTGTTCCCCTACTCTCATCTGCTGGAAGCCGAGGCCCTGGCCGGAGGGCAGAACGTCGTACGCCGGCGAGAGCTCGTAGCGCTGCGCATCCGTGACCAGCAGCGCGTGGTTCTTCTCGTGGTCGTCGGTGTTGTCGATGAGAATGTTGAACACCATTCTGCGAAACAGCTCGCGCATCTGCGCGGCGCTCGTCGATGCATCGGCCCGGCGCCGCAGCAATTGCGCCAGCTCCGGATAACCGAAGCGGTCGGCGGCGGCGCGGAGCGCGACCGATGCTGACAGGCAGTGCTGCCGCAACCACCGCTGCGGGCGGTCGAAGCGCTTCACCGCAACCGCGTGCCCGTGCGTCAGGCGGACCGCTCTGGTGGCGGCGACGCGAATGCCGGCCTCGTGGGCGAGTGTCATGGTCGCGTGCTCGATGAGCGGAGTGTCGGCCGGGTCACCGTCCGAGAACTTGATGACCCATTCCTCGCCGTTGATGTCGAGCAACGCCTTGGGCCGTGCGCCCCCCATGCTCGCGCCGGGCGAGATCAGCCGTCTCAGACCCAGAGGCACCGGCTCATTGGCCTGCACTCTCTGGATCAGCTCGTAGATCTGGTCGGAGTCCTCCACCTTTGGCAGCGGTCCGACCACGTGTGGCCGGTAGTCACTCTCGAGAGTGGAGACTCCAAGTGCGCCGAAGCGATCGTGACCTGCAAAGTACAGGTATTCCAGAAGCGACAGCCGCGGCGGACGATCGATGAAGCGGATGACGCGCTCGCCCCAGCGATCCGGCCGCGCGTCATCCACGGCGCCGACTGCCGTGGCCTTCTCTTTTGGCAGGAACTCACCGCTGGCCAACGGCAGGTCTTCGCTCAACGGGAAACCACGCTGCAGCCAATCGGGCGCGTATTCGAGGGACACGCCCTGTGTGGTGCGAACGAGCTTCAGCTCGCCCACGAGCACCGGCTCGGAGGGGCGAGTCAACAGCCAAAGATACAGACGGTCGGTGGGCTCGTAGACGATCTGCACGCCGCATCACTCCTGCCTCTTGCGCCTGAGGCGCGCGTCGGCGGAGCCCGGGGACCTCACCGGGCGCCGCTTCATCGCTGCGCGCACGTCCGCTTCGAGGGCGCCCCGATCTTCGGAGGGTGCCGCGATCCCCGGCAGCGCCTCCACCGTGCCCATGAGCCAAAGGGCCGTGGCGAACAGGCCGATCCCTACGCCCGGATCGCCCCGCTCCATGCGAATCAAGGTCGGGCGGGAGACCCCCATCCGCCGGGCCCACTCGCTCTGCGTTTCGTGCCGCCGGATGCGCGCAACCGCAAGATTCTCCCCCAGCTGCTCCAGAGCCCGCAGCACACTCGGTGGCAGGGTAGCCAACGCAGGGGGGGACTTCGGCATAAAATAGAGTTTACACAGATCGCAGAATTTGTCAATTCTATGTTACTTGTAGCCGGAGGGTCCGTGCCCAGCCTGAGGGCGCGAGCCGCCGCCGAGCGCGCGGGCTGGGGCGAACAGCCCCTAGCTCCCGAGGCGCTTCCTCAGCTCCGCAATCTCAGCCCGCAACTGCTGGACCTCCGCCTCCAGCTTCGCCAGCCGCTCGTCGTTCATCGAGGCTGGGAAGATGACCTCGGGCGGTGAGCCGGAAGGGTGCAGCGAGGATGCAGAGCCGCCGCCCGCAGCACCTGCCGTGTCAGCGGCGTGGGCACCACCGATCTGGCCAGACCCGCTCACCGCGCCACTGACGGGGCCGCAGAAAAGATGAGCGAAGCGCGCTTCGCGTCGACCCGGCTCACGCGCAAGACGCGTGACGAAAGGACCGCCCTCGCGCTCGGACAATCGCGTGAGCGTCGCCTCGACATCCGTCACATCGGCGAATGTCGCCATCCGATTCGCGCGCGAACGAAGCTCGCCGGGGGTCTGAGGACCCCGCAGAAGCAGCTCGCACGTGACGGCAAGCTCCTGCTCATCGAGCTTCAGCGTTCCATATTCGGTGTTGCAGAAACGGTGCTGGTACTTGGAAACCCGGCTCCCGAACCCTGACCTCTCCACCACGAAGTGCTTCCTGGAAAGCGCATCCAGCGTGCGTTGAACCGTGCCCTCATCGAGCTCGAGCACCGGATCACGGTTGCTCTTCTGATTGCACGCATTGATCAAAGCGTTCAGGGAGAGCGGGTACTGATCGGGCGTGGTGATCTGCTTCTCGATGAGGCAACCGATGATGCGGGCCTCGTGCGCAGTGAGCTCGATGTTCATGGCGACCAATGATAGCGGCCACGGGAGGCCGCGCAATGCATTCAGGGCCGGCCCAGGAACCCGTCGCGGGCGCGGACGCCGATGTCGGCATGGTCGGTGAAGAAGCCGTCGACGCCCGCAGCAAGGAACGCGCGCAGCTCGGCGTCGAGGTTGCCGAAGGACTTCGGATCCGCGCCGACGCGCCAAGTCGACGGCAGGAAAGAGTTCTCTGCACGGAAAGTCCAGGCGTGCACGTGAATCCCCTGAGCGTGGGCATCGGCCACCAGTGAGGTGGGCTCGGCGAGCGAGTCGCTCGCGGTGCGCGGGATGATCAGCGACTTGGAGGGGCCGATCGCTTGCGCATAGTCGGCGATCTCCTCGAGGCCGCGTGGCGTGATGAGGTCAGCGTAGGTGCGCCGATCCCCCTTCGCGACAAAGTCATAGGGAGCACCGCTCGACTCGATGAGCTGCACCAGCGGCAACCGTGTCAGCTTGCTCAACGCCTTGAGGTTCGCGACCTCGAAAGACTGCAGACAGGCGCGCCCGTCGCGGCCCTTGTACGAATGACGCTCGAGCGCGGCAACGAGCTTCTCCTCCATGGCAAGACCCATCCCCTGGAAGTAGGAAGGGTGCTTGGTCTCAGGATACACACCGATGGGCGTCGGCGCGGGCCGGCCCAACTGCTGCGCGAGCGCGACCCGCTGCTGCTGCGCAGCCTGCAGCAACGCAAGAATCTCCTCGAAAGTGGCAACCTGGAACTGCCCGTCGAAGCGCGCGTTGGCAGGACGGATGTCGGGAATGCGCTCGCGCGCGCGCAGTGTCTTGAGCTCGGCGAGGGTGAAGTCCTCGGTGAACCAGCCGTTCACCGGCGTGCCGTCGATCACTTTCGTCGCACGTCTGTCGGCAAACTCGCGATGCCGCGCCACATCCGTAGTCGTCCCGATCTCATTCTCGTGCCGCGCCACCAGCACCGCATCCTTCGTCATCACCAGATCGGGCTCGACGTAGTCGACCCCGGCCTGCATCGCGATGAAGTACGAGGTCAGGGTGTGCTCGGGGACATACCCGCAAGCGCCCCGGTGGCCGATAACGACAGGCATCGGAGAGTCCTTGCTCATTGTGTGAAGCATAAGGCAGCGTGTTCACAGCGGGTAGGCATAACTCTTGCTAGACTTCCACGGTGTTAACGGATCACGACATCTATCTCTTCCGCGAAGGCACGCACGTCCGGGCGTATGAAAAGCTCGGTGCGCATCCCGTCAGCGCCGCGGAAGGCTCGCGCGGAACGCATTTCGCCGTCTGGGCGCCCAACGCGGCCGCCGTTTCCGTAGTCGGCGAATTCAACGGCTGGAATCCCACGAGTCATCGTCTGGAACCGCGCCCGGACTCCTCCGGCATCTGGTCCGGATTCATCGACGGCGTCCGCCCCGGGTCGCTCTACAAGTACCACATCGTCTCGCGCAACGGCGGATACACGGTGAACAAGGCCGACCCGTATGCCTTCTTCGCCGAGAAGCCGCCGCGCACCGCCTCGGTCGTCTGGGATCTCTCGTATGAGTGGGGTGATGGCGAGTGGATGAAGAACCGCTGGCGCGCCAACTCCCAGGACGCACCGTGGTCCGTGTACGAGCTCCACCTGGGCTCGTGGCGCCGCGTTCCCGAGGATCACAACCGCTATCTCACGTATCGCGAGCTCGCGCACGCGGTGGCCGACTACGTCAATGAGATGGGCTTCACTCACGTGGAGCTGTTGCCCGTGATGGAACACCCGTTCTACGGGTCCTGGGGTTACCAGGTCACCGGCTATTTCGCGCCTTCCTCGCGCTATGGGACGCCCCAGGACTTCATGTATTTCGTGGATTACCTGCACCGGCGCGGGATCGGCGTCATCCTCGACTGGGTGCCCTCGCATTTTCCGGCGGACGAGCACGGGCTGGCCTATTTCGACGGCACTCACCTGTACGAGCACGCGGACCCACGGCAGGGATTCCACCCCGAGTGGAACAGCTCGATCTTCAACTACGGCCGCGCCGAGGTACGCAACTTCCTCGCCAGCAATGCGCTGTTCTGGCTCGACATGTATCACATCGATGGCCTGCGCGTGGATGCGGTCGCCTCGATGCTCTATCTGGACTACGGCCGCAAGGCCGGCGAATGGATTCCCAACCGCTTCGGAGGCCACGAGAACCTCGACGCGGTGGAGTTCCTCAAACAGCTCAATCTCGCCGTCTATCGCGACCATCCGGACGTGCAGACGATCGCCGAGGAGTCAACAGCGTGGCCGATGGTCTCGCGTCCGACGTACCTCGGGGGACTGGGTTTCGGCTACAAGTGGAACATGGGTTGGATGCACGACACCCTGGACTATATGAAGCTCGACCCGATCCATCGCAAGTATCACCAGAACCAGCTCACCTTCAGCATCTGGTACGCGTTCACCGAGAACTTCATGCTGCCGCTGTCGCACGACGAGGCGGTGCACGGCAAGGGATCGCTCATCGGCAAGATGTCCGGCGATGAGTGGCAGCAGTTCGCCAGCCTGCGCCTGATGTTCGGCTACATGTGGACGCACCCCGGCAAGAAACTGCTGTTCATGGGCGGGGAATTCGGCCAGAAGCGCGAGTGGGCCCACGATGAGAGCCTGGAGTGGCACGTCCTGCAGTATCCGTTGCATGCCGGAGTGAAGCAGTGGGTGCGCGACATCAACCAGGTGTACCGGGACTCTCCCGCGCTCTACGCCCTGGACTTCTCCAACGAGGGCTTCCAGTGGGTCGATTGCAATGATGCCCAGGCGAGCACCCTCGCGTACCTGCGCAAGGGCCGCAACGGCGAGCAGGTCCTGGTGGTCTGCAATTTCACGCCCATGCCGCGTGACAACTATATCGTCGGCGCACCGCGGGCAGGACGCTGGCGCGAACGCCTGAACAGCGACGCAAAGGAATACGGCGGTAGCGGCATCGGCAATTTCGGATCCATCGAAACCTCGCCCCTGCCCGCGCACGGCCAGTTCCACTCCCTGAGCCTGCGGCTGCCCCCGCTGGCGGTCCTGATCCTCACCCCTGAGGGATAATAACCCCCCGCTCGGGTCCGCGGCTTGGCACCATCGGCGCGTAAGTTGCTGACAAGCCCCCGTCTCCAGGGCGATCACGGAGGTCGGGCGCGGTGAGCAAGGTTCGCGTCGTCATCGAAAATATCGCACCACAGATCAATTGCGGCCGGTTTCCGGCGAAACGGGTCGTGGGCGAGACGGTGGAAGTCGAGGCGGACGTCTTTACCGACGGCCACGACTGTGTCGCCGTTACCCTGCTGTGCCGGCATGAGAGCGTCTCCGAGTGGCAGAGCACTCCCATGAGTGCGCTGGGAAATGACCGCTGGCGGGCCCGGTTCGTCGTCCGCCATCTGGGCCGCTACCTCTACACCGTCAGCGCCTGGGTGGATCATCTGGAGAGCTGGCGCCGCGGCCTGGCAAAAAAGGTCGAGGCTGGCCAGGAGACCGAGCTGGACTTGCAGCAGGGAGCCGCGCTGGCGAGCGCCATTGCCAATCGGGCGCCCGCGGCAGATGCGCGCCGCCTGCAGGAATGGGCGCAAGGAATCGCAGATGCCCACCGCGCGCGCGAGACCAGGGTTGCGCTCGCGCAAAGCCAGGGTTTGCAGGAGATCGCCAGGAAGTATCCGGATCCGGACATCGTGCTCGAATGCGACCCTCCCCTGATTATCCGGGTGGACCGCGAGCGAGCCCGGTACTCGAGCTGGTATGAGCTGTTTCCGCGCTCTGCCTCGAGCGATCCGAAGAAGCACGGCACCTTCGCAGATGTCGAGAAGCTGCTGCCTTACGTCGCTTCGATGGGTTTCGACGTTTTGTATCTGCCGCCCATCCACCCCATCGGGACGACCGAGCGCAAGGGTCCGAACAACCGCACGCGCGCGGCGGCCGGCGATCCGGGCAGTCCCTGGGCCATAGGCAGCCGCGACGGCGGCCACAAGGACATCCACCCGGAGCTCGGGACGCTCGAGGATTTCCGGCACCTGCTGGCGGCGGCGAACGCGGCGGGAATCGAGATCGCGCTGGACATCGCGTTTCAGTCCACGCCCGATCATCCCTACGTGCAGGAGCACCCCGAGTGGTACCTCAAGCGCCCCGACGGCACCATCCAGTACGCCGAGAATCCGCCCAAGAAGTACCAGGACATCTATCCGTTCTATTTCGAGACCGAGAACTGGAATACCCTGTGGAATGAGCTGAAGAGCGTCATCGACCACTGGATCGGGGTCGGCGTGCGCATCTTCCGCGTCGACAACCCGCACACCAAGCCGTTCGCGTTCTGGGAATGGCTGATCGGGGAAGTCCAGGGCACCCATCCGGATGTCATCTTCCTCGCCGAGGCGTTCACGCGCCCCAAGGTCATGTACCGCCTGGCGAAGCTGGGCTTCACCCAGTCGTACAACTATTTCCCGTGGCGCAACACGAAACGCGAGCTCATCGAATACTTCACCGAGCTGAGCCGCCCGCCGGTGAGCGAGTTCTTCCGCGCCAGTCTATGGCCCAACACCCCCGACATCCTCACCGAGTACCTGCAGTTCGGGGGCCGCGCCGGCTTCATGGTACGGCTCGTGCTTGCAGCCACACTGGGCGCGAGCTACGGCATCTACGGTCCGCCGTTCGAGCTGCTGGAGAACCGGCCGCGCGAGCCCGGCAGCGAGGAGTACCTGGACTCGGAGAAGTATCAGGCGCGCAGCTGGGACCGCGACCGCGCCGACTCCCTGCGGGCGCTGATTGCACTGCTCAATCGCATCCGGCGTGAGAATGCACCCTTGCAGAGCGACCGGGGTCTGAAGTTCCATGACGTCGACAATGAGAATCTCATCGCCTACAGCAAGTCGGGCCAGATCGAAGGCAGCGCTGACGCAAGCGCTGCCGTGGGGGACTCCGTGCTCACGGTCGTCAACCTCGACCCCCACCATGCCCAGTCGGGCTGGCTGCAGCTGGACCTCGCTGCCCTCGGCCTGCCCGCCGAAGGCAGCAGCTTCCAGGTACACGATTTGCTGTCCGGAGCGCGATTTCTCTGGCGCGGGGCACGCAACTACGTCGCGCTCGACCCTGCACATTCACCCGCACATGTGTTCCGCATCCGCCGCCGGGTGCGCACCGAGCGGGATTTTGACTATTTCATGTAAGAGCAAGAGCACCCCGTGAGCGATCCGCTCTGGTACAAGGACGCAGTCATCTACGAGGTGCACGTGCGCGCCTTCTACGATGGCAACAACGACGGCGTGGGCGACTTCGCAGGCCTGACACGCAGGCTCGAGTTCATCCACTCGCTCGGCGTCAACACGATCTGGCTGCTGCCCTTCTACCCGTCTCCGGGGAAGGACGACGGCTACGACATAGCCGACTACCACAACGTCCATCCCCAGTACGGCACGCGCGAGGACTTCAGGGAGTTCGTACGCGAGGCGCACCGCTTGGACCTGCGCGTCATCACCGAGCTGGTCATCAATCACACCTCCGACGCCCATCCGTGGTTCCAGGCTGCGCGCCGCTCACCGCCCGGTTCCGCGAAACGCAACTACTACGTCTGGAGCGACACTCCGGACCGCTACGCCGGCACCCGCATCATCTTCAGGGACACCGAGACGTCCAACTGGACGTGGGATCCGGTGGCGAAGCAGTACTACTGGCACCGCTTCTTCAATCACCAGCCGGACCTGAACTTCGACAACCCGCACGTGCTGCGGGCGGTGCTGCACATCATGGAATTCTGGCTCGACCAGGGGGTCGACGGGCTGCGGCTCGACGCCATTCCCTACCTGGTGGAGCGCGACGGCACCAGCAACGAGAACCTGCGCGAGACCCACGAGATCATCAAGCGCATCCGCAAGGTAATCGATGAGCACTATGCGGACCGGATGCTGCTCGCCGAAGCGAACCAGTGGCCCGAGGACGTGCGCGACTACTTCGGTGCCGGCGATGAGTGCCACATGGCATATCACTTTCCGCTCATGCCGCGCATGTACATGGCGATCGCGCAGGAAGACCGCCATCCCATCGTTGAGATCCTCGAGCAGACCCCCGACATTCCCGACAGCTGCCAGTGGGCCGTCTTCCTGCGCAATCACGATGAGCTGACGCTGGAGATGGTGACGAGCAAGGAGCGCGACTACATGTATCAGATGTATGCCGCCGACCCGCGCGCCCGGCTGAATCTCGGAATCCGCCGCCGCCTCGCGCCGCTGCTGGAGAACGACATCGAGCGCATCAAGCTGATGAACAGCCTGCTGCTGACCATGCCCGGCTCGCCGATCATCTACTACGGCGATGAGATCGGCATGGGCGACAACTTCTACCTGGGCGATCGCAATGGCGTACGCACGCCGATGCAGTGGAGCCCCGATCGCAACGCGGGCTTCTCGCGTGCCGACCCTCAGCAGCTGTATCTGCCCCCGATCATGGACCCGATCTACGGGTTCGAAGCGGTGAATGTCGAAGCGCAGATGCGCGACCGCTCCTCGCTGCTGAACTGGATGAAGCGCATGCTCCAGGTGCGCAAGACCTCCCAGGCCTTCGGCCGCGGTACGCTGCGGATCGTCCGTACCGGCAACCGCAAGGTATTCGTCTACCTGCGCATCCTCGGCGAGGACACGATTGTGTGCGTGGTGAACCTGGCGCGCTCCGCGCAACCGGTGGAGATCAACCTCTCCGAGTTCAAGGGAGCCGTGCCGATCGAGCTGCTGGGCAGCACGCCGTTTCCTCCCATCGGCGAGTTGCCTTATTTCCTGACGCTGCCGGGCTACGGCTTCTACTGGTTCCGGTTGAGCCGCGAAGCGTCGGCGCCTGCGTGGCACGACGAGCGCCTGGCGCCCGAGGACCTCCCCGTGATGGTGCTCGTGGACGGCTGGAACAGCTTCTTCCCCGAGCGCCTGCCCGAGTGGCGCTCGGATCTCTCCTCGAAGCTGCGTGCGCAGCTGGAGAACAAAGTGCTGCCGTCCTATGTGGCCGCACAGCGCTGGTATGGCTCCAAGGGCGCGCCGATCGTGCGGGCGCAACTGAACGACTTCGCCGACTGGCAGACGGAGCAGGGACGCTGGCTGGTCTCCATCTTCGACGTCGAGAGCAACCCGGACGCTTCGCGCTACTTCATTCCGCTCACGCTGGCATTCGAGAACGTCGACGAAGCGCGTCTGCACCGGTTGCAGCCTGGGGCCGTCGCGCGTGTCCGGCAACAGGCAGTCGTGGGCGTCATCGCCGATGCCTGCGTCGATGAGGACTTCTGCAGGGCGGTCGTCGATTCCATCGGCGCGGGGACGGAGCTGCGCACCCCGGCCGGCCGATTGCATTTCGTGGCGACGCGCAGCTTTGCCGAGTTGCGCGGCGACCCTTCGGCCCCCCTGCCCGTCAATCCGACGCCGGTCCAGAGCAGCAGCAACACCACCGTGCGCATCGGCGATCCCTTCTTTCTCAAGGTCTACCGGCGCCTGCAGAAGGGCATCAACCCGGAGCTGGAGATCGGCCGCTACCTGACCGAAGTGGTGCACTTCCCCAACATCGTTCCGGTGGCGGGCGCCCTCGAGCACCGCAGCGACGATGGCAGCGTATCGACGCTCGCGCTGCTGCAGGCCTTCGTCATGAACCAGGGCGACGGCTGGGACTACAGCGTCAACTATCTCGTGCGTTTCCTCGAAGATCGGCGCACCGGAGCGCCCCTTCCCGAGGATGTCCATGGGCTCTATCTGGCGCTGATCAGGACCCTCGCGCGTCGCACCGCGGAGCTGCATTGCGCCCTGGCGACGCCTACCTCCGATGCGGCCTTCTCACCTGAGCCCATCACCGAACACGATGTAACGCACTGGTACGCAGGCGCCCGCGCGCAGTTGCAGACGACTTTCGAGTTGCTGAAGTCGCACGTCCCGCAGCTTCCCGCATCGGTGGCTGTCGAGGCCGACCTGCTGCTCGCACATCGGGCGGCGTTGTCGAAGAGGCTCGAGCCGCGACCCGGCCTGCCTCCCGTGGGCATCAAGATCCGGCATCACGGCGACTACCACCTCGGCCAGGTGCTCGTGAAGCGCAACGACTTCGTCATCGTGGACTTCGAGGGCGAGCCGGCCCGATCGGTGGAGGAACGACGCGCCAAGGGGTCGCCGCTGCGCGATGTCGCCGGAATGCTGCGCTCGTTTCAGTACGCCATGTCCGCGGCGCAGAAGCGTTGCGCCGCACAGTCGGCCGACGACTGCGCAACCTGGGTCCCGCTGCTGGAGCGCTGGGAAGCCGAAACTCGCGCCACCTTCACTTCCGTGTACGACGAAGTGGCACGGGCCTGCGGCCTCTACCAATCGTTCCGGGAAGTGCAGCCGCTGTTGGATCTGTTCGAGATCGACAAGGCCCTGTACGAGGTGCGCTACGAGATCAACAATCGCCCCGACTGGACCTCGATCCCGATCCGCAGCCTCCTGTCATTCACGCGCTGATGGATCAGCAGGCCATGCCACCCATCGCCGACACACGGCCCATCACGGCCGTGTGGCCTGGTGAGCCCTATCCGCGCGGCGCCACCTGGGATGGCGAAGGTGTCAACTTCGCGCTGTTCGCCGGCAACGCCCATAAAGTCGAGCTGTGTATCTTCGACGCCAGCGGCCGTCACGAAGTGCAGCGGATCGAGCTGCGCGAGCGAACGGATGAGATCTGGCATTCCTATCTGCCGGAGGCGCGACCCGGGACGCTCTACGGGTATCGTGTCCACGGGCCCTACGACCCCGCCAGGGGGCATCGATTCAACCCGCACAAGCTGCTCATCGAGCCGTACGCCAAGCACCTGGAGGGCTCGCTGCACTGGAGCGATGCCCACTACGGCTATCGCGTCGGCAACCCCAAGGAGGACCTTTCCTTCGACAAGCGCGACAGCGCGCCCGGCACACCGAAGTGCCGGGTGATCGATCCCGCGTTCACCTGGGGCAACGACCGTCCTCCGAAGGTGCCCTGGCACGACACCGTCATCTATGAGGCGCATGTGCGCGGCTTCACGCTGCTTCACCCGGAAGTGCCGGAACAGCTGCGCGGCACGTACGCCGGCCTGGCGACGGCCCCGGTGATCGAGCACCTGTTGCGCTTAGGGATCACGACGCTCGAGCTGATGCCCGTGCATGCCTTCGTCGACGATCGTCACCTGGTCGAGCGGGGACTGCGCAACTACTGGGGCTACAACAACATCGGCTTCTTCGCTCCGGAGCTGCGCTACTCGCACACCGGCCGGATCAGCGAGTTCAAGACGATGGTGAAACGCCTGCACTCCGCCGGCATCGAGGTCATCCTCGATGTGGTCTACAACCACACGGCCGAAGGCAACCATCTGGGTCCGACGCTCAGCTTCCGCGGCATCGACAACGCCTCCTACTATCGCCTGGTGCCCGAGGATCCGCGCTTCTACATGGACTTCACCGGCACGGGCAACACGCTGAATCTGCAGCACCCGCGCGTCCTGCAGCTGATCATGGACAGCCTGCGCTACTGGGTGCTGGAGATGCACGTCGACGGCTTCCGCTTCGACCTGGCTTCCGCGCTGGCGCGCGAGCTGTTCGAGGTCGACCGCCTGGGCTCCTTCTTCGACACCATCGGCCAGGATCCGGTGCTCTCGCAGGTCAAGCTGATCGCCGAGCCCTGGGACCTGGGCAGCGGCGGCTACCAGGTCGGCAACTTCCCTCCCGGCTGGAACGAATGGAACGACCGGTATCGCGACACGATGCGCGCCTACTGGAAGGGCGACGGCGGCTTCATCGGCGACTTCGCGCGGCGCTTCACCGGTTCCGCGGATCTGTATGAAGCGAGCGGCCGCAAGCCGCACGCCAGCGTGAACTTCGTGACCGCGCACGACGGCTTCACGCTGCAGGACCTCGTGAGCTACAACGAGAAGCACAACGAGGACAACGGCGAGGAGAATCGCGACGGCAGCAGCGACAACCGCTCCTGGAACTGCGGTGTCGAAGGCTCCACGAGCGACCCTGCAATCACCGCCCTCAGATGGAAACAGAAGCGCAACCTGTTCGCGACCTTGCTGCTGTCGCAGGGCGTGCCGATGATGCTGGCGGGCGATGAGCTGAGCCATTCGCAGCACGGCAACAACAACGCCTACTGCCAGGACAACGCCGTCTCCTGGCTCGATTGGCGCCTGGATGAGGAGCAGCAGCGCTTCCTGGACTTCGCGGCCCGCATGATCACGCTGCGGCGGCGGCACCCCGTGTTCTGCCGGCGCCGCTTCCTGCAGAGCGACACCCTCACTGCGGAAGGGTTGAAAGAGATCATCTGGCTCAACGAGGACGGTCATGAGATGACCGTGGAGCAGTGGAACCTGCACCATGCCCGCTGCCTCGGCGTCTATCTCTCGGGCGCCGCGATGGAGCGCAGCGATGGCCGCGGGCGCCCCGTCAAGGACAACAACTTCCTGCTGCTGTTCAATGCCCATCACGAGCTCATTCCGTTCACCATGCCCGAGTTCCTGTCCGACAAGTCCTGGTGGACGGAGCTCGACACGGCGCGCCAGGAAGACCCCTTCGGGCAACGCCCTCACCGGGCCGACATGCAATATCCGCTTCACGGCCGCTCGCTGGTGCTGCTGCGCGAGACCGCGTACCGATGAGGAGTCGGCACCGGATGCCTTTCGGCGCGGAGCTGACGTCCGCTGGAGGAGTGCGCTTTCGACTCTGGGCACCCTCTGCCAAAACCGTCGAGCTTTTGCTCCATGACGGCCCCACTCTTGCGCTGCCCGCGGTGGGCGGTGGTTGGTACGAGCTCGTGACGAGCGACGCACGCGCCGGCACGCGCTATCGGTACCGTATCGATGGCAAGCTCGACGTCCCCGACCCAGCCTCGCGTTTCAATCCCGACGACGTGGGTGGATCGAGTCAGGTCGTGGATCCCGAAGCCTTCGAGTGGGACGATGCTGCCTGGCGTGCTCCTCACTGGCACGAAGCAGCGGTCTACGAGTTACATGTGGGGACGTTCAGCGAGGAGGGGACCTTTGCCGGCGCAGCGCGCAAGCTGGACTATCTCCTCGAGCTGGGCATCTCGGTGATCGAGCTGATGCCCGTGGCCGACTTCCCCGGCCACCGCGGCTGGGGCTATGACGGTGTTCTCCCCTATGCGCCGGAATCTGCCTACGGAACCCCGGAGGATCTCAAAGCCTTCGTTGCGGCCGCACACCGCCGCGGCATCGCGGTGATGCTGGACGTGGTCTACAACCACTTCGGCCCCGAGGGCAACTATCTCCACGCCTACGCCTGCGACTTCTTCACCCAGCGGCACAAGACCCCCTGGGGAGACGCCATCAACTTCGACGGGCCCACGAGCCGCACGGTGCGCGATTTCTTCATCCACAACACTCTCTACTGGTTGGAGGAATATCACCTCGACGGCCTGCGATTCGATGCCGTTCACGCCATCAAGGACGACAGCGAGACTCACCTGATGCTCGAGATCGCGCGCACCGTCCGCAGCGGACCTGGCGCGCTGCGCAACGTCTACCTGGTGCTCGAGAACGGCGCCAACCAGGCCCGGTTGCTGGGGCCGGACAAGTGCGACGCCCAGTGGGATGACGACGTCCATCACTGTCTCCACACGATCATCACCGGCGAGCGCGATGGCTATTACGAAGACTACGCAGACAACCCGCATGCGATGCTCTGCCGTTGCCTGGCAACAGGATTCGGATATCAGGGTGAACAGTCGCGTCACGAGGGCCACGCGCGCGGCGAACCGAGCGGCCATCTGCCGCCGACCGCCTTCGTCATCTTCCAGCAGAACCACGACCAGATCGGCAATCGAGCTCTTGGAGAACGCCTCAGCCACATCGTGAAGAACGAAGACGCGCTGCGTGCGATGACGGCCGTGGTGCTCCTGGCGCCCTCCGTCCACATGCTGTTCATGGGTGAAGAGTGGGCAGCCGCCGAGCCCTTCCCCTACTTCTGCGACTTTCAACCCGAGCTCGCGCAGGCGGTGCGCGAGGGCCGCAAGCGCGAATTCGCGAAGTTCGCCAGGTTCACCGATCCGGAGCAGAGGCAGCGGATTCCCGACCCCACCGATCCGCGCACCGTCGCGGCGGCGCGCCTGGACTGGACGCGCCTGACACGGCCCGAGCATGCGAAATGGCTCAGCCACTATCGGCGCCTGCTCGCTATCCGTAAGCGCGACATCGCACCGCGCATCCCACAGATCCGCTCCGGCACGTGCGTAAAGCTCGAACCCAACGGCGCGTTCGCGGTCGACTGGTCGCTGGAGAAGGGCGCGGTGCTGCACCTGCTGGCGAACCTGACCGACCACCCCGGACCCATCGTCGGGCGCGCTGCGGGCCGCATGATCTTCTCCACTCATCCGAACATTCGCTCGGCACTGAAGCACAACGAGCTCGCTCCCTGGAGCGTGACGTGGCTGCTGGAGCAGGGCCTTGTCGCCGACTGAACAATGCTGGATTCCGCGCGCGACTTATCGCGTGCAGCTCAACGCAGGCTTCACCTTCCGTGATGCCACAAACATCATCCCGTACCTCGCCTCGTTGGGCATCAGCCATATCTACTGCTCACCCTACTTCCGGGCGCGCGCGGGCAGCATGCACGGTTATGATGTAGTCGATCACAACACCTTCAACCCCGAAATCGGCAGCCGCGAGGACTTCGAGCACTTCGTCGCGACGCTGCGCGCGCATCAGATGGGACACATTCTCGACATCGTCCCGAACCACGTCGGGATCATGGGATCGGACAACGCGTGGTGGATGGATGTGCTGGAGAACGGGGAAGCCTCGATCGATGCGGAATACTTCGACATCGACTGGACGCCTGCCAATCCGGTGCTCGCGCACAAAGTGCTGGTCCCGGTCCTGGGCGACCCCTATGGAGTAGTACTGGAGCGCGGTGAGATCGAGCTGCGGTTCGAGCAGGAGTGGGGCTCGTTCGCGTTCTTCTATCACGAGCACCGCTTTCCGCTGGATCCACGCACCTACCCGCGAGTGCTCGACCGCGCCCTGGCGCATGTCTCTAACACGACCATCGAGAGCCTGCGGCGTGCGTTCGGGGCCCTGCCCGAGCGCTTCGACCCCACGCCTGGGCAGATTGCCGAGCGGCATCGGAACAAGGAGGAGCACAAGCGGCAGCTCGCCCTCCTGTGTGCCGACAACGACGCCGCCGCCAGCGCCATCCATGCGGCGGTGCGCAGCTTCGCCGGCGACAAGCGCGAGGCCGCCAGCTTCGACCCCCTGCACGAGTTGCTCGAGCAGCAGGCCTATCGGCTCGCTTATTGGCGCGTCGCGGCGGATGAGATCAACTACCGGCGCTTCTTCGACGTCAACGACCTGGCGGCGCTGCGAGTCGAGAACGAGGCGGTGTTCGATGCCACGCACCGGCTCGTCCTGGAGCTGGTGCGCGCCGGCCAGATCGACGGTCTGCGGATCGATCATCCCGACGGACTGTTCGATCCGGCGCAATACTTCCGGCGGTTGCAGAGCCGCATCGCCGGCGCCAACGCGGATGAGCTGGATTTCGGCCTCGCCGGTGAGCCACGCCGGCTGCCCATTTATCTGGTCGTCGAGAAGATCACGGCCTCGTTCGAGAGCCTGCCGCCCACCTGGCCGGTTCACGGGGAAACCCGCTACCACTTTGCCAACGTCATCAACCGGCTGCTGGTGGACGCCGCCACCAAAGCCCGCCTGGATCGCGTCTATCAATCGTTCAGCGGCGAACACCTGGAGTGGCAGGACGTGGCGTACGAAGCGCAGCACCTGGTGCTGCGCCGCTCGCTCGCCTCCGAGTTGAACGTCGTCGCAAACCGCCTGGCGCGCATCGCGCAGACCGACCGCCGTACGCGCGACTTCACCTTCAGCAGCGTGCGGCAGGCGCTGGCCGAAGTCGTTGCCTGCTTTCCGGTGTACCGGACGTATGTCAGCGAGGGCGTATCGGCCGAGGATCGGCGCTACATCGACTGGGCGATCGCTGCCGCCAAGTCGCGCCGTTCCGTGACGGAAGCGCCGGTGCTCGACTTCGTGCGCGCGGCGTTGCTGGTCGAGCTGCCCGCGAATTCCGAGCTGATGAGCCGTCGCCTGCGCACGTTCGCGATGAAGTTCCAGCAGGTGACGGCTCCGGTCACGGCCAAAGGCGTTGAGGATACGGCGCTCTATCGATTCAACCGTCTTCTGTCCCTCAACGAGGTCGGAGGCGAGCCTGCAGTCTACGGTTCGACCGTGCGTGCCTTTCACGCGGACGCCCAGCACCGGGCACGCTTTTGGCCTCACGAGATGCTCGCCACATCGACTCATGACACCAAGCGCTCCGGAGACGTGCGTGCACGCATCAGCGTGCTATCGGAAATGACTGCGGTGTGGCGCCAGACGATCGAGCGCTGGAGCCGTTTCAATCGCTCGCGCAAGCGCGAGATCGAAGGCCGGCAGGCGCCCTCGCCCAACGACGAATATCTGCTCTATGAGACGCTGCTCGGAAGCTGGCCTCTGGAGGAAGGCGACGACGGCGCTGCCAGCGCCTATCGCCAACGCATCGAGACCTACGTCGTCAAGGCCGCGCGCGAGGCGAAGACTCGCACCAGCTGGGGGAACGTCAACTCGCCCTACGAGGAGGCGCTGGTCCAGTTCGTCGGCGCGATCCTGGATCGGCGCAACGGCAACCTGTTCCTGGCCGACTTCGTCGCCTTCCACCGCCAGCTCGTGCGTTTCGGCTTGCTCAACGGGCTGACGCAGACGCTCTGCAAGCTCACCGCGCCGGGCGTGCCCGACATCTACCAGGGCGATGACCTCTGGGACTTCTCCCTGGTCGATCCGGACAACCGCCGCCCGGTGGACTATGCGAAGCGCTCACAGCTGTTGCAGCAGGTGCAGCACGAGTGCGGCCGCGAGCCGCGCCCGGGGTGGGTTCGCTCACTCGTGGACAACTTGCACGACGGGCGTTGCAAGCTTTATCTGATCTGGAGGGTGTTGCAGTTCCGCCGGGCCCACGAGGCACTGTTCCGCGATGGCGAGTACCTTCCCCTGCGGGTGTCAGGCGATCACGCGGCCAAGATCTGTGCGTTCGCGAGGAGCCACCACGATCGCCTGGCCGTCGTCGTCGCTCCGCGGCTGTATCGGCGCCTTCTCGGTGAGCGGTCAGACCCCCCGCTCGGTACTCAGATCTGGGGGAACTGCGCCATAGAGCTACCCCGTGGCTATGGCTCGAGCGGCCCGCTCGAGAGTGTGCTGGGCGGCGATACGGTGCCCGTGCAGCAGCACGGCTCTCCCGCAGGCCTGAGAGTCGGGAACGCCTTGTCACAATTCCCCGTGGCTTTATTGACTACCAGCCGGTCAACGGCGGAGCATCCAGTGCGTTGACCTCATCAGGAGGACGTATGTCGAACACCAAGACAGCTTGGCTGCTCGTCTCGGCATTGGCCCTGCTGAGCGCCTGCTCGGAAATTCCGCTGAACACGCGCGAGACGAAGCAGGCGGCGCTGTATCAGCAGTATGCGGGACCGCCGGTCGAGGGCTTCACCTACCTCGGCCGCTACGACAGCTGGACCTCGCTCGGGGCCAACCAGCTGGTCGTGTGGACGACCATCAACGATGCGTACCTGATTACGGTCAGGCCGCCGTGCATCAACCTGCCGTTCGCGCAACACATCGGTCTCACCCAGACCAACCACAGCGTGACGCAGAAGTTCGACTTCGTGCTGGTCGGCCACGATCGCTGCTGGATCCAATCCATCCAGCCCGTCAACTATCTGCAGATGAAGCGCGACATGCGGCAGAAGTCTGCGGATGCGAAGGCCGCCGCGGAGGCTGCGAAGCAGCAGTAGTCAGAACCCAATGACACGCACCACCTCATCGAGGGTGTGTGCGTTGCCGAAAGCGGCGTCGACTTTCCCGGGAGTCACTCGCGAGGGGCGAATGATGCACTTGCCGCCCCCCTCCTCGATCAACACCTGCGTCGCAGCGATGTCCCATCGATTGAGGGCAAACTCCACCACCGCGTCGAAGGCTCCCCGCGCTGCCATCGCGTGCGTCCAGCAATCCAGATTGCCGCGTATGGATTTCACCTCGCGACTGAGCCGCAGGTAACCCTCCTCCATCCGAGCCTTCTCGAAATCCTTGTAGCTGGAGACGGAAACGAGGCACTCGGATAGGCCCCGAGTAGGCGCCACCGATATTGCGTTGCCGTTGCACGAAGCTCCGATGCCTCGTCCGGCAGCATAGGTCTCCGCGGAGGTCGGTAAGTGAATGACTCCGGCCAGCGCCTTCCCAGTCAGCGCGTCATCGAAAGCGATGAGGGTGCCGAAAGTCGGCAGGCCTCGGGTGAAGCCGAGCGTCCCGTCGATAGGATCGACCGTCCAGCGAAAGCGCGCGCCTTTGGTCTCATCCCCCATCTCCTCGCCGAGCACGGGATATACGTAGGGGTGTGCGTTGGCGAGCAACGCGCGAATCTGGCGCTCGCCTTCCTTGTCCGCGGCGGTTACGACCGAGCCGTCGGCCTTGAGGTCGATCGCGAGATCCGGATTGCGAAACGCGGCGAGGATGTCGGCCGATGCGTGTTGGGCGGCACGCATCGCGAGCTGCAGGAGCTCGCGGACCGGCGGTGTTGATGAGGACATCGAGGCACGTACCGGCCCGGCGCGGCGGTGCCCTCCGCCGCACCGGGCCCGAGCGCATTATTTCGGCTTGGAGAACTTCATGGCGAGCTGATCCGTCTTGCCCCGGACCGAGGCGTCGCGTATCGGCACGGTGCGCGGGTCATCCGATCGGTGCAGGAAGTTGCCCTCCTTGACGAACTTGAAGCCTGCGGCCGTCACTTCCTCCTTCACTGCGGCCGGATCGATCCGGTGCATGGTCGAGGTGACCGTGGTGCCGGCGCCTGCCGCTGCCGCGTGATCGATGACGACGTAGGTGCCACCCGGCTTCAGCAGGCCAAGCATCGCCTTGTTGAAGGCAGCGATGTCTGCGTTGGGTCCGTTGTGGAAGTCGTGGTAGTTATCCGACGTCCACACGACGTCGACCGGCCCCGGCAGGGAGATCGAGGTGAAGGCCGACCCGACGGCCGTCACGTTGCTATAGTGCGAGTCCTCGGCGAGCGCCTTGGCGGCCTTGCCGAAATCCCGCTCGCCCATTGGGGGCGGGGACACGGCATAGACGTGGCCCTTGGGGCCTACGGCAACACTGAGCAGGCGCGTGAAATAGCCGCCGCCCGGCATCACCTCCACGACCTTGTCCCCCGGCTTGATGCCGGCGAACTCCAGAGACTCGGCCGGCTTGCGCACGGCATCGCGATCCTTGTCGGCCTGCGGGCGCGCCGAGTCATCGACGGCGGCGGTGATCGCCTTGGAGGGCCCCGCGGCCTCAACGCCGCCCGCGCACAGCAGACCCGCGGTCGCCAGGGCGCCGGCAGCCAGAACTGAAAATCGTGTCATTCGATTTCTCCTCACTTGAATTGTTGACTCGCGCCCTCCGAGCATACTCCCTGCCGTTTCCGATCTGATGGAGGGCCGATGTGGAACGGCGGCGACAATACAGTGCTGGGGGGACTGATTTCCGCCGCTACTCTCATCGCCCTCCACTACGTGGTGGCTTTCGCGACCTTCAAGAGCAGGCGCCTGGAAGCCTGGATCGAGGGAACGCCCCGCATCGTCGTGCACAACGGGGTGTCGGTGCGACCCCCGAACGGCAACGGCTCGCCCAAGGTCCCGGCCGCGCCACCTCCGGCCGGTGCGACCTCGACCAGGGACCCGGCCCTGTTGCCCTCTCGAGGGTTGCCGGGGAGTTTTTTCGGCGGTCGCTGTCGAAAGTGTCGATCCGGCGCCCCCTCGTTCGACGTCACAGTAGAGCAGGGGCTGATGACCGGTTGAGACCGCCCGGGTAAGACCTCCGCTCCCTCAACCTTTCAGGAGAGCAACATGCGATTCATGATGATCATGATCCCCAAGGGCTACGAGAGCGCGGCCCCGGGCACGATGCCGGACGCCAAGGCCGTCGAGGCCATGATGAAGTACAACGAGGCACTGCAGAAGGCCGGGGTGCTGCTGGCGCTGGACGGCTTGCACCCTCCCTCGATGGGCGCGCGAGTGTCGTTCGTGGGCGGCCGGCCCAAGGTGACCGACGGGCCCTTCGCCGAAGCGAAAGAGGTGATGGGCGGTTACTGGATGATCCAGGTCAAGTCCCGCGAAGAGGCCATCCAGTGGGCCAGCCGCTGCCCCGCGGGGGACAACGAAGTCATCGAGGTCCGGCAGGTGCAGGAGTTCGCCGACTTCCCGCAGGACATCCAGGAGGCGGCTGCAAAATTTCCCGAGCTCAAGGCCCAGCAAGAGACTTCCCGCCGCCAGTGATCCACGGTGAGGGGCCCCGCGCGGGCCCCTCAGCCTCACCCCTCATGCCTGGAGCGGCGCCGGTCCCCCGCGCGCCGCTCGGCGAAACTCAGCAGTGTGGCAAGCGGGACCTCCAGCGCACCGGCAATCGCCTCCAGCTGCAGCAGAGTCAAATTGCGCGCACCCCTTTCCAGGCGCGCGACGGCCGCTGACGAGGTTCCGAGTCGCCCGGCCACTTGGACAATAGTCAGGTTCAACTGCTCGCGACGGAAGCGGATCGCAGCGCCCACGGCGCGCAGGAATACCGCCTGCCTCAGAGCGCTCCGGCTCTGGCGCATGGCAGGCGCTTGTCAGTCGAGCAGGTCATAAAAGGTAAAGACGAGCGACGCCCCCGGTTCCGTCATCGACGCCGTTCCGCGGCCGCCACGAGATCGGACATCCGCACCTCTAGCCGGTGAGCGATGGACAGCAGTGTCAGAACGCTCGGATTGTAGATGCCGCGCTCCAGACGCCCGATGACGTTGCGATGCACACCCGCCTCGTGCGCCAGCGCCTCCTGACTCAGGCGGAGTTTTTTTCTGCGCTCGCGGAGCTCTTCACCTAACGCACGCAGCAGGGAGCTGGAGGCCATCCGCCGATCGTTTCGCGTTGACCACAATAATGTCTACACATTATGATGTTCATCATGAAACAGGCGATCGCGGTGGCCTTCGGCCACGTCCTGCGCGCAGCGCGCGAGGCGGCGGGACTCAGCCAACAGACACTCGCGCTGCGTGCCGAGATCGACCGCACCTATCCCAGCCTGCTCGAGCGGGGGTTGCGCTCACCGAGCCTGGGCACATTGATGAATCTGGCACCGGTGCTCGGAATCCCGCCCGAGGCGCTGGTCAAACGCACCGAGGCACAACTGCTGGCCAATGGGTCCCCTGCCGGCGCCCGCCGTGCGAAAAAGCACGCGCGCCGGCCGGTCAAACCCGCGCTGCCAACCGCCTGAGACCGGACGCGCCGGCCAAACCCGGTGCGCCTCCAGCCTCGCGCCCGGCGCGTCTCGCCTGAGCTTGCGAGCCCCGGGCGGGGATGCTCTGATCGGGGGCATGACGACACCGCAGACACGGCGCGCGATCGATGCCGTCTGGAGAATGGAGTCCGCCCGGCTGATAGCCGGCCTGGCACGGATCGTCCGCGACGTCGGTCTCGCGGAAGAGCTCGCGCAGGACGCCCTGGTCGCCGCTCTGGAGCAGTGGCCGGCGGCGGGCATTCCGAACAATCCCGGAGCATGGCTGATGAGCGCAGCCAGGCATCGCGCCATCGACGCCTTGCGTCACAAGTCCCTGGCAGAGCGTAAGCACGCGCAGCTCGGCTACGAGACGGACACGCTGCGGCCGGAAGAAAACGACGACGAGCTGGATGATGACATCGGCGATGATCTGCTGCGCCTGGTGTTTACGGCCTGCCACCCGGTCCTGTCTCCGGAGGCACGCGTCGCGCTGACCCTGCGACTCATCGGGGGTCTCACGACCGAAGAGATCGCCAAGGCGTTCCTCGTACCCGAGGCCACGATGGCACAGCGCATCGTGCGGGCAAAACGCACGCTCACGGAAGCAGCGGTTCGCTTCGAGATTCCCAGAGGAGCGGAGCTGGCGCCGCGGCTGGCCTCGGTCCTTCAGGTCATCTACCTCATCTTCAACGAGGGATACTCCGCCACTGCGGGCGACGATTGGGTGCGGCCGGCGCTTTGTGAGGATGCGCTTCGGCTGGGACGCATTCTCGCTGAGCTGGCTCCGAGGGAGCGCGAGGTGCACGGGCTCGTGGCGCTGATGGAGATCCAGGCTTCACGCCTGCGGGCACGCGTCGACTCCGCCGGTGAGCCGGTGCGGCTGCTCGATCAGGATCGCTCACGCTGGGACCAATTGCTGATCCATAGAGGCCTCGCCGCGCTCGAGCGGGCAGAGAAGCTCGCAGGAGCTCCCGGACCGTATCTCCTGCAAGCCGCCATCGCCGCCTGCCACGCGCGAGCGCTGACCGCCGCCACCACGGAATGGATTCGAATCGCGGCGCTGTACGCCGCGCTGGCGCAAATCGCGCCCTCTCCGGTGGTAGAGCTCAATCGCGCCGTGGCGCTATCAATGGCGTTCGGACCCGAGGCAGGCCTGGAGGTGGTCGACACCCTGACCTGCGAGCCTTCCATGAAGGGTTATCACCTGCTGCCGACCGTTCGCGGCGATCTGTTGGAGAAGCTGGGGAGATCTCGCGAGGCACGGCTCGAGTTCGAGCGCGCAGCCGACCTTGCACGCAACGACCGCGAGCGCAAGTTTCTCCGTGACCGCGCGAGCAGGCTCGCAGACAAGCCCTGACCGCTATCGATATCCCCGCGCCTGCAACCTGAAGAGGTGGGCGTAGTTGCCGTTGAGCTTCATCAGCTCCTCATGGCTGCCCTGCTCCACGATCCTGCCGCGATCGAGCACCGCGATCTGGTCGGCCATGCGTACCGTTGAGAACCGGTGAGAGATGAGGATGGTAATGCGGTCGCGTGCAAGTTGGCGGAAGTGCTCGAACACCTCGGCCTCCGCCTGCGCGTCCATCGCCGCGGTGGGCTCATCCAACACCAGAATGTCCGCCCGCGTGCGCATGAACGCACGTGACAGCGCGATTTTCTGCCACTGCCCGCCCGAGAGCTCGCGTCCGTCCTTGAACCACTTGCCGAGCTGAGTCTGATAGCCGGTGGGGAGCGTGTCGATGAACTCGCTGGCCCGACCCTTCTGCGCCGCCTCCCGCCAGCGTTGCTCATCCTCGAAGTAGCGCTCGTCCCCGGCCCCGACGTTCTCGCCCACCAGCATCTGGTAGCGCGTGAAGTCCTGAAAGATCACCCCCACGCGCTGCCGCAGCGCTCCCTCCTCCCATTCGGGGAGCTCCCGGCCATCCAGCACGATGCGGCCGGAGGTCGGTTGATAGAGCCGGGTGAGCAGCTTGATGAGTGTGGTTTTTCCCGAACCGTTCTCCCCGACCAACGCGAGACTCGCTCCGGGCTTCAGGTGCAGGCTGACGTGCTCGAGCGCCGGCTGCTCCGCGCCAGGGTACTGGAAGCTCACGTCCTCGAAGCGGATACCGTCTTCGGGATGCGGCCCATGGAGGGCCGCTCCGCTGGGAGCCGGCACCGCCGTCTCCAGATAGTCGTAGAGGGTGGATAGGTAGAGATTGTCCTCGTACAGCCCTCCCAGCGCCGAGAGCATCGCGGAGACCGCCGACTGCCCCTGACGGAAGAGCATCAGGTACATGGTCATCTGCCCGAGTGTGATCGCTCCGTGCACCGTGCTGAGCGCAATCCAGACATACGCGCCGTAGAGCGCGCCGGTGCCGATCAGCCCGAGGCCGAATCCCCAGGCATCGCGCTGAATCGTCAGCGCCCGATCTTCCGCGTAGAGGCGTCCGAAGATGTCGCGATAGCGCTGCAGCAGGCGTGGCCCCAACCCGTAGAGCTTGACCTCCTTGGCGTGATCCTCCCGCGCCAGCACCGTCTCCAGATAGAGCTGCATGCGGGTCTCCGGCGACCGCCATCGAAACAGGCGGAACGCGTCACCGGAGAACTTCGCCTCCGCGACGAACGCAGGCAGGCCCGCAAGCAGCAGCACCGCGACGGCCCACGGCGAGAAGTGAGCGAGCAGCGTGCCATAGCTCACCAGCGAGATACCGTTCTGAACCAGGCCGAACGTGCGCATCACCAGGCTGAGCGGGCGACTGGAGGCCTCGCGGCGCGCCCGGGTGAGCTTGTCGTAGAACTCCGAGTCCTCGAAATGCTGCAGCTCCAGAGTGAGCGCCTTCTCCAGGATCATCACGTTGACGCGCTGTCCGAGCTGGGCGCGCAGCAACGATTGGCAGAAGGAGATACCCCGCTGCGCGGCCGCGATGCCGGCGACGAGGATGCCCTCGAGCAGTACGAACTCGAGCACGCGTGAAGCGTCCGAGCCCCCGGAGCGCATCGCGGCGACAACGGAATCGACGATGCGTGAGCCGACGAACGCCACGGAGGCAGGCAGCACGCCGGCGACGATCGTCAGAACGGCGAGCGCGAGCGTCAGATTCCGGCTGGTGCTCCAGACCAGCTCGACGGCACGCCGGCTGTATTTGAAGACACCGAAGAAGCCCTGCAGCGTGAACGCATTGTCAGTGGGCGCCTTGTCACGCGAGATCGGGCGAGAAGCGATGGGCATCCCGGCGTCAGTGGGGGCGGCGCTGGCGGAATTCCAGCTCTTTCACGTTTGCGGGCGCCAGTCCGGTGATGAGCCGCGAGCCGCGCCGGAAGAACACATAGCTGTAGATCCACGACAGCACGACCGAGATGCGATTGCGAAACCCGATCAACACCGTCACGTGCAGGGTGAGCCAGGCGATCCAGGCGAGCAGGCCGCCGAAATGCAGCCTGCCAATCTCGACCACCGCGCGCGACTTGCCCACAGTGGCCATCGCGCCCAGGTCTTTATAGTGGAACCCTTGGCTGCGCGTATCGTGCGCGCCGCGGCAGTCCTCTTCGATGACCTGGGCGACGAAGCGCCCCATCTGGATCGCGCCCTGGGAGACGCCGGGGACGGCCGATCCCGTGCGCGAGTCCACCAGTGCCGCCGCATCGCCGATCACGAAGACCTGCGGATGTCCGGGGATTGAGCAGTCCGGCAGCACTTTTACGCGGCCACCGGGCCCCGACTCCACGCCGAGGGTTTGCACCAGAGGTGAGGCCCTCACCCCTGCGGCCCAAATGACGTTGTAGCTGCGCAGCCGCTCGCCGTCGACTTCGACGCCGTCGGCGAAGACGGCGGTAACGGGCTTCCCCAGTCGCACCTCGACGCCGAGGCTGTGGAGCTCCTCCAGGGCGCGCCGGGAGGAGTCGGCATGCATGGTCGCCAGCAGGCGCGGCCCCGCTTCGATGAGGATGACTCTGGCGCGGCGCGTGTCGGCGACGCGAAAGTCCCTGGGGATCACATCGACCGCCAGTTCCTTGATGGCACCCGCCAGCTCCACTCCCGTCGGGCCCCCGCCCACGATGATGAAAGCCAGGTGCGCGGCTCTTTCGGTCGGGTCGGACTCGATTTCAGCGGTTTCGAAGGAGCGCAGCATTCGGGAGCGAATCAGCGTGGCTTCCTCGACCTCCTTCATCCCTGGGGCAAGCTCGCGCCAATCCGAATGGCCGAAGTAGTTGTCCACAGCCCCGGGTGCGAGGATCAGGTAGTCGTACGGGACCTCAGCATCGCAGACGCGTAATACGCTCCGCGTCAAATCTACGCTCGAGACCTCGCCGAGCATGACCGAGGCGTTCTTCTGGCCGCGCAGGATGGTGCGAATGGGCTGCGCGATGTCCGCAGGTGCCAGCGCAGCGGAGGCCACCTGATAAAGCAGTGGCTGAAACAGGTGATAATTGTTGCGATCGATGACGAGCACTTCCACGGGCGCGCGCCGCAGCGCTCGGGCAGCAAATAGCCCGCCAAAACCGCAGCCTACGATCGCGACCCGGCTCAGTGGCATTTTTAGGGATCCCATTGGGTGGGAACGGCCGCGTTGCCGAGACGCAACGGTGCGGCCGGGGACCACTCTACTATGACTTATTAACGCCCGCTGCAGACCAAGGGCTGCAGCGGGCGTCTCACCACGGCCCCTCAACGATCCTGACGAGGAGCCGACCGTGGTCGCATTCTCAATCCCGGAGGGATCGGCGGAAATGGGACAGTCGCCAAAGAGCTGAAGGACGCGCACGCGAGCGATTTCCGTTACCGCCGCGCAGCGCTTCGAGTTTTGGGGGCGCGCCCCCATTGCAGACGCCCTGCAATAGGCGCGTAATATCCCCTGCATCGCAAGGGACTAGGCTGTCCGGGAAAATGGGGTCGCTGGCAGCCTCACAGGAAGGTGTGCGCAGCATAAAAAGGCGAGGTCCCTTAAGGGTGGCAAAGAACGAAGAGCGGTACCTCCTGCAAGCCCTGCAGTTCGAAGGGGTGCTGCGTGCGTGTCTGTATCGGTACACGCGCAACGACTCCGATGTCGAAGAGCTGCTGCAGGAGACCTACGCCCGATTGCTCACTGCCGGGTGCCGGGACGAGCCCGAGGTGCGCTCGGTGCGCGGCTTCGCATTGACCATCGCCCGCAACGTCGCCTTCGACTGGCTGCGCCACCGCCACATCGTGCCGATCGAAGTCGTCGCCGACCTGGAAGCCCTCGATGGGCTCGATGAAAGCGAGCAGATCGATGAGGTCGTCAACGCTCACCAGGAGCTGGCCCTGCTGGTGAACGCCGTCCAGGAGCTTCCCGACCGCTGCCGCCAGGTGTTCACCTTGCGCAAGGTCTACGGGTATTCGCAGAGAGAGATCGCGAGCCGCCTGCAGATCTCCGAGAACACGGTCGAGCAGCACCTGACCAAGGCAGCCCGGCGTTGCGCCGAGGCCCTCTTCGATCAGCCCGCTGCCCCGCGGCACGCCGCGGTCTTCGGTCAGGCGCGGCGCCGCATGAGGGCCCATGCAGACCGCGAGTGAAATCGCCGCCCGCGCCACCGCCTGGCTGATTCGGCTCGATCGCGCAGGCTCCCCGGAGCTGTGGGAAGAGTTGCAGCAGTGGCTCGACTCGCATCCCCGCCACCGGGCCGAATTCATTCGCCAGCGCACTGCCTGGAACCGCTGCGACCAGCTGAAGCTACTGCGGCCGGCCGATGGGACCATCGATGCCGAGCTGTTGTCCGGGATCGAGTTGGTCGAGCCCCCGGAGGTGGCGCAGGCTGCGGGGACGCAGCGGCCGCCGGGCAAAGCCGCCACGGCGCCGAGCCGCGGCGGCCGGCGAGCGGGCGTGGACTTGTCGCGCCGCGGTTGGCTGGCCGCGGCCGCGGTCACCGGACTTGCGATTCTCGGTGCCTGGGCGCTCGCCTTCCGGGACGGTTGGCAGACCTACATCACCGCCATCGGCGGGCGCCAGCAGATCACGCTGAGCGATGGCAGCGAGGTCGAGCTCAACACCGACAGCATGATGCGCGTGCGGATCAACAACGGGCGCCGCGATGTCGTGTTGATACGCGGCGAGGCTCTCTTCCACGTCGCGCACGATACCAGCCGGCCATTCCTGGTCACGGCGGCAGCGACGCTCGTGCGAGCCGTGGGCACGGCATTCTCGGTGCGCATTCGCGCAGACAACAGCGTGGATGTGGTCGTCACGGAAGGTCGAGTCGCCGTCGGAAGTCCCAGACCTGACACGGCCGGCGAACCGGAGCTGACCCCGTCCGCCGCGGCCGTGGCGGCGGGCGAAGCCGCGGCGGTCAGCCGCGGCCGCCTGACATCCAGACACCTGTCCGCCGAGGAGTTGGCCAGGAAGCTCGCATGGACCGACCCCGCCGGCCCGCACCTGTCTTTCTGGGGTGAGACACTGAGCGAGGTGGTGGGCGAATTCAATCGTTATAACGTACGCCACCTGTCGATCGCCGATCCGCAGATCCAACAGATTCGCTTTGGCGGCAATTTCAAGGCGAGCGACCTGGACGGCTTCGTCGAGACCCTCAAGTCATTTCACGTAATCGCCCAGAATCCGGGCGATCCCATCGAAGTGCGACTGATTGCCGCCCCGCCAGCCGACACCGGCGCTACAATCGCACCATTAGAAGAATCGGCAGGGGTCTCGTCCAATCACGCCGCGCAACGCGCTGGGGACAGGTAGGCGCGTTAGATCGAGTCTTGGACGGCATGGGACGCGACCTTTCGAAGGACTCGAATGGACCCTCGATGGAACGGACGGGATGAGCGTCAGCGCCGCTTTTCAACACGAACCCCCGCAATTGCTGCACTGCTTCTGGCCGTGCTGCTCGCCGGGGCGCGCCCGGCACTCGCCGCCCCGGGAGTCGAGTTTCATGTCCCCGCGGGGGACGCTTCCCGGACGCTCAACGAGTTCAGCCGCCAGGCCGGCCTGCAGCTGCTGTTCGACTACACCGTCGTCCGAGGCCGCCCGACACAGGCGGTCGAGGGCTGGTACGAGCCGCGCGATGCACTGCGGCGCCTGTTGGGGGATACCGGGCTCACCTTCACGCTGGTGAATGAGCACACCCTCGCAGTCACGCCCGTGAGATCGGCGTCGAGCCAGCCACGCGCCCGAACCCGGCCAAAAAAGTCCAATAGTCAAACTGTGACACCGACGGCCTTGCTCGCCGGAGCCGGCGGCCTGGAGATGGTGCGCGTCACCGGAACGAATCTGCGCGGTGAGGCTCCAGTTGGAGTCAATGTGCGTGCATTCGATCGGCAGACCATCGACGAGAGCGGGGCGCCGACGATCTCGGACTTCCTGAGCACGCTCCCCCAGGTGTTTGGTGGCGGCCCCACGCAGGACACGCACCTGGGCACCGAGGCCCAAACCAACTCCGGGCTGGGCACGGGCGTGAACCTGCGAGGCCTGGGTGCCGGGGCGACGCTCGTGCTCATGAACGGCCGGCGCATCGCTCCCAGCGGCACGCAGGGCATTTTCGTCGACATCGACAACATTCCGCTGTCGGCGCTGGAGCGCGTCGACATGCTGGCGGACAGCGCATCGGCGCTCTACGGCGCGGATGCGGTCGGAGGTGTGATCAATCTGATCATGCGCGACAACTTCACGGGAGCGGAAACGGTCGCCAGCTCGGGTATCGGCACGCGCGGCACGCTGCGCAGCTACCTGGTCTCGCAGACGCTCGGCCACAAGTGGGACGACGGCACCGCGATGCTCTCGGTCGAGTTCTATCGCCGCGACGCCCTGCCGGCGAGCAAGCGCGCCTACACCATGAGCAACCTGACCTCCCTCGGCGGAAGCGACTTCGATGTCGACTTCGCGAATCCGGGCAATATCCTCGTGGGCCAGACGAGCTACGCCATCCCCCGAGGACAGGACGGTACCCATCTGACACCCGGCTCGTTGGTTGCCGGGAGTGAGAACCTGCAGAACAAGTACCTGGACACCGACATCGTCCCCTCGCAGAAGCGCTGGAGCCTGTACACCTCCGCTCGCGAGAATCTCAACGAGCACCTGAGCGTGTTCGCCAACGTGCTGCTGAGCGATCGCGAGGCCACGGAGCGCACCGGCGGCCAGCCGGGGGCATTGCCGGTCCCGTTCGGCAACCCGTTCTACGTCAACCCCACCGGCGGCACCCGGCCGGTGCTCGTGTATTACAACTTCGGCCGGGACCTGGGAACGGACATCAACGATGCGGTGGTGAAGACGACGAACATAACCGTGGGAGCGGACCTGGACGCCGGCGACTGGAGACTCGGCCTCTACGGCGGCTTCGCGCGCGAGAAGCAAGACCAGACCCAGACAGGCGTGCTCAACCCGACGGCACTGCTGGCAGCGCTGGCAGACCCCGATCCCGCCACGGCCTTCAACCCTTTCGGGGACGGGTCGCACACCAACCCCGCGACGCTCGCGAGCCTGGTCGAGCCCTACCGTTACCGGTTGGACTCGCAGCTGGAGACGGCAGACCTGACAGTCGATGGGCCGATCGCGAGGCTCCCTGGTGGAGCAGTCAAGCTGGCCGTCGGCGTGGACCGGCGCGTGCAGCTCTACTCCTCCGACACACCGCCCTCGCTCCCCTTTCCCCAATTCAGCATTCACCTGAACCGGCAGACCACCAGCGCTTTCACGGAAATCATCGTCCCGGTGTTCGGGAAAGACAACGCGTTGCCCGGCTTGCGGGAGCTCGAGCTGTCGGCGGCCGCGCGCTACGAGGACTACAGCACATTCGGCCACGCTACGACGCCGAAGCTCGGCTTGCGCTGGGAGCCGTTCGCGAGCGTGGTCCTGCGCAGTACCTGGTCGCGCGCGCTGCAGGCACCCCCGCTCACGGAGCTCGATGAGAGCCACAACGTCGTGGTGCCGGAAATCCTGGCGGATCCGCGCTCTGCGACGGGAAAGACGGTGGCGCTGGTCTGGTCGGGAAACAACGCCGCGCTGCGTGAGGAGCGCGCCAACAGCTGGACGGTCGGGCTGGACTTCAAGCCGCAGGCCCTGCCGAGCCTGTCCATGGGCCTCACCCTGTTCGACATCGCCTTCAGGGATCGGATCGAGAACACCCTCTTCTCCACCGATGTCCTGACCAATCCGCGCTACTCCGGGCTCGTGACTTTCAACCCCGATCCCTCGCTCGTGGATTACGTCTGCAGCCAGGCCTTGTTTCCGCTGGGGACGAAGAGCGCCTGCGCGGCACTCGGCGCCGGGGCGATCGTCGACGTGCGCGCGCACAATGCCGAGACGCTCGATACTCGCGGCATCGACTTCAACCTCGAGTACGAACATACGGTGCGCTACGGCACGCTGACGCTCGCCGCCGACGGCACGTACCTGACAAAGTTCGATCTCGCCGAGGGCAACGGCTCGCCCGAGACCAACCTGCTCAATACGCAGAACAACCCGATCAACCTGCGCGTGCGAACCTCGCTCTCCTGGTCGGGCAGACGGCTCGGAGCCACCCTGGCGGCGAATTATTCCAACAGCTACCGCGACACTTCCAGCGTGCCCAACCTGCCGGTTGCCGCCTGGACGACGATCGATGCGCAGATCCGCTACCAGCTCGGCAACGGCGCCGGTGGACCGTGGGATCACACCCGCCTGGAGCTGAGCGCGGCGAACCTCTTCGACCGTGACCCGCCGTTCCTCAACAACACCCTGGCGGGCCTCGGGTACGACCAGGAGAACGCGGACCCGTACGGCCGGATCCTCAGCTTGTGGATTCGCACGGACTGGTGAGCGGCGGCACGCCCTGGCCTGTCGGAGTGGCGAGCTCCAGCGAGCGCCGCAGCCAGGCCTCGACACACAGGTGCTCGTGCAGGATCTCGCTGTACTGGAAGTCCGCCGGCGAGCGCTCCTTCGTCAGATACAGCTCCAGGTTGTCGCGGTTGAGCAGGCCCTCGCGCACCAGCAGGCCATCGAGCAGGAACTCCCGCAGGAAATCCAGGTTGGCATCCACGATGTTGCGGACATACTGGTCGACGCGGCCCTTGGCAGTGCGCTTGATAGTCGTCTCGGGGAGCTCGGAGGCGAATGCCCTGCGTGCGATGGCGCGATCTCGGCCGCTGCGGATGAGCAGATACGCGGGCATGCGCAGGCACACTTCGACCAGCGGCTGGGACAGCAGCGGCATGGTGCGCTCGGGAGCCGTTTCCGGACCGAACGAGGTGTAGTAGGCCGGCGGGACGGAAACGGTCGACACGTGCCACAGAACTCCCGGGGGCACCCCTCGCGTCGCCTCGCGAGAGAACCAGGGATGATCGAACTCCATATTCCGGGCAGCAGCCCGCAATACATCTGCATTGACGAGCGTGCGCTCGGGGCGTCCACCCTCGGCGATCGGATTGAACCGCTTTGGCAGCAGGCGCGCCCTCACGGCCTTGGCGAGCAACGGCCATATCGACTTGTGCGACACCTGTGCCGCATCCACCGCGGTGTGCAACAGTCCGGCGCCCCAGCCGTGATCGAAGAAATAGTCGGCAACGGCGAGCTCCGCGCGCGCCTGATAGAAGATCCCATCACCGCCGGAGCCGGAGAACAACCCGTTGGCGCCCTGCTGCCGCGCCAGGCCAGTCTCGAGCTCGCCGTGCTCGAGCTCGTACATGTAGTACCAGGGCCGCGCCGAGCGCCGCAACGTCGTAATGCGCTCCAGCCGTACGTCTGCCGGATCCAGGCGCGACTCGACCAGCTCGGCGCCAACGTGCCGCGCGACCAGGCGGGCGTATTGTCTTTCGTCCTCGGAAGGCCCCGTACCGTAGTAGTTGAGACACGTGATTGCCGGGTGAGTGGGCGCGTCCTTCAGGCAGGCGAGCACGATCGAGGAATCGAGCCCACCGGAGAGGTTGTGAATGAGGCCGGAGTAGCACGAGGCCCAGGCGTGAATGCACGCCCTGGTGGTCGCTCGCAGCTGCCTCGCAGCCTCATCCGCGTCCAGGATCTGATCGGTACGCGCGATCTCGAAGGGGTGCCACTCGATCGAGCGTTGCAGGGTGTCGCCGCAGAACCGCACGCGCTCCCCGAGCTGAATGTCCGAGACCTCGTTGAGCGCGGTGGCGCGGGTCATCATGCCCGAGTTGGCCAGCAGCCCCGTGACGTACTGCCAGTTGACCGTGAATTTCAAGCAACCGAGCCGCAGGCAGTCCTCCAGGTCGGAGAATACGATGCTGACACCGCGGAATCCGGCCAGCAGGCACGGCATCTGCCCGAGCGGATCGCGCAACACCCAGATTTCGCCGGTGCGCGAGCTGCGCACGATGCCCACATATCGGCCCCAGTAGTGCTCGAACAGCCGTTTGCCGCCTGAGGCGACGATCGCCGCCGTCTCCGCCGAATCGAAGCTCCTGGTCGGCGGGTTTGCGGCGGCGTTGGCGGTTTCCCGAGGGAAAATCCGGCCGAGTACCACGCCTGCATCCGCCGCGAGCACACGGGTCTCGCTCGCTCCCTCTTTCAAGCCGGCGTGGAAGACGACCACGCCCTCCTCATAGAGCGCCCGCTGCCAAGTGGCCGGCCCTGCGCTCGTCCGCTCGATCAGGGAGCGTGCCGTCGCGGACTTCTCGGGATCGGCCGGATTCCAGATCAGCGCAAGATATCGATACACGCAGGAATCCCTCTTCTGTCACACCACCATGATCGGCGTGTAGCCAGTGACGTGCTCCACCGTGTCGTTGAACACGACGTCATCGAGCTGCACCCAGCAGTGAGCGGCGAACGGACGTGCCTGCACTGCGAATACCCAGTCTGCGGTGATCCCGTAGCGCGCCAGGAAGTTCAGCAGTGTCAGGGAATCGAACAGGCACTCGCTGCGGGAGCTGAAGAAGAACACGCGCAGCCTGAAGAACGCCTCGACCAGCTCGCGCGCACGTTCCGTATCCAGCTGCGTGCGGCCGCCGGCCTTGCGCTTGCGATCGATGAAGCCCTGCACGACGGTTGCGAACGGCCTGAAACGCAGGGCGAGTTTCGCGGACAGAGCGGCAGCCAGCAGTGTGCGTGCGGCTCCGGCACCGACGCGCGCCGACCTGTACCCGTCCGCCGAGAGGAGCTCGCGTGCCGGCGCGACGATGCGCACGGGGGTCGCATCCTTGCCGCCCGTGGCTTGATCCGTGAGGATCCCCTGCTCGAGGAGGCCGGCGGCAATCTGTTCCGCCTGCTCCGGGTCGGAGCTTCCGGCGACGGGAGCATCGAAGGCTTTCACCGGCCAGCCGGGCACCAGGCCGCTGAGCGGCGCGGTCGAGGCCGCCTCCAGCGCCCAGTAGCGATCCTGCTTCAGGTCCAGCAGCACGACGTGCTCGTCGTTCACGCACACGTGCACGTGCTCGGCAAGCGAGTACCGCCCCATCTTCATCTACCCCCCGCCGTTCTTGTTCTGGCTCGGCTCAGCTCCGGCGCCTGCCCGCGCGAGCGGGCAGGTGCGGAGCCCTTCGTTCTAGTGTGGTCGTCGTCAGTCTACTCAAGAGCGTTCGCGTGACTTGTGCGCCTTCAGAACATCTCCTTGCTACAGGAGGAACAGCCGGTCGTTCGGTGGCGCTGCCAGCTCGAACAGAATCAGGAAGGAAACACCCCGCGTGCACTTGGAGACACGTCCGCAGTCCACCAGAAAGAGTGCGTCCCTTGCCGGCGTCCTCTTGCCACTGTCGACCTTCAGCGTCCTCATTTGCCTTCTCCTGTCGATAGCGTCGAGCTCGACGTAGCTGTCAGTTTCCTTGGACCTGATGCGCGCTCCTGCACGAACTCACGACGGCTCATGAGCCGTACCGTCCCAGGCTCCTTGAGGTCCTCTTTCAGGGGTGGCTCGACGAAAGGCTACGGCCCCAAACGGCGAACGAACGCTGCGCCCGAAGCGGGCGCGCCGTCAAGTTTAAATGGGCGCAAAAGGCACAGTGCCGCAGCGCTTACTATTGGCCCAAGGGCGTATCACAGCGCAGCAACGCGCGCCGGCAGTCCGCCGAGAGATAGATCGCGGTGATGCCCTGGCGAGGTTGTAGTCGTTGAAGCGTGCGATCGCCTCGGCGAGCGTCTCGTCGTTGAACCAGAGGGGGAACCCTGAGAAAAGTGCCAGTGATCGGGACAAAGCGCTGCGGCGCACCATCACGATCTCGCCCGCCACTGGCGGCGGCGGACGTTGAGATAAATGACCGCATCGTCGCAGTGTATTGTTTCAGTGCCCGGGGACTCTGCGCGCAGAAACCTGCCGCACAAGGGATTATGAGCAACCACATGCGCGATCTGGTGGCGACCGCCACGGCGTGGCTGGTCAGGACCGAGGCGCCCTCATGCACGCTGCAGCAGCGACGCACCTTCCAGAAATCCGCGCACAGGAGATGGTTCGCGTTCGTTGCCGCCGGCGCCGCGTGCATCTGCGCAGCCGGTTGGTACGCCGGCACCCGGCTCACGTGGGAGGACTACTCGACGCACATCGGAGGAAAGCAGACGTCTCCATTGGCGGACGGCTCGTCCGTGACGCTCAATACCGACACTGACCTTCGCGTGCGCATCACGGCAGGCAGGCGCGATCTCGCACTGACTCGCGGCGAAGCCCTCATCAAAGCCGCGCACGACGAGACGCGTCCAATGCGTCTGGTCGTCGGCGCCACGGTGATCCGCACGTCAGGCGCGAACTTCGATGTACGCAGGCGCCCCAGTGGTCAGGTCGATGTCCTCGTCTCCGAGGGCCGGGTAGCCACCGAAACTGACGAAAGCTGGCTCAGCCTGAATCACTCAGCTCGTCGGCTCGGCATCGTCACCGCTGGCTACATGGCCTCGATACGCCCGGGAGCCATCGAAGTCTCGCGTCTGGATACGGGGGAGCTGGCACGCCAGACCGCATGGTTGCGGGACGTGCTCGACTTCCGTGGCGAGACGCTCGCGCAGGCGGCCGAAGAGTTCAACCGATACAACACCAGAAAAATCGTCATCGACGATCCGAAGATCGCTACCCGGCGTGTGGGCGGGGTGTTTCTGGACACCGATCCGGAGAGCTTCGTGGCCGCCCTGGCGTTGACCATGGACATCCGTGCGACGAGGGTCGAAGCAGGGCCGGGCTACGGAATCATTCGTTTGCGCAGCGCGCAGGCACGCCGTTAGCGAGGCGCTGCGCTGGCAGCGCCTCGGTGGCCTCGGGGAAATATCGTGCTCGCGCGGGACGGCCGGGTTCCGGCTCGCTCGAGGGCTGTCTAACTGTCCTTTTGCGGGGGGGCCCAGCTCCCGGAGTCGGCGGCGTCGATCAGGAGCTGGCCGTCGCGGACCGGTATCCGCGCGCCCGGATCGTGATCCATCCTGATAGTGTGCTCCTGGTCGTTGAGGCGGTAGCGGACCGAGTAGCCCAGCTGCTTGACGGACTTGTCGTAGACCGTCTGGCACTTGGCCTGCGTAGTGGTCTCGGTCTGTTTGTCCTGGACGTGCTTCTCGATCCGGTTGCCAGCGTATCCTCCCGCCGCCGCGCCAGCCACCGTGGCGATATCCCGTCCCGTGCCACCACCGACCTGGTGACCCAGCACACCGCCCACGAGCGCACCGGCAATCGATCCGAGAAATCGATGCTCGTCTCGAGGCTTCGCGGGCCGCGTCACGGTCTCATCGTGGCACTCTCTGCGCGGTACGCTCACTGTCCTGGTCAACGGAGTGACCTTTACAACCTCGGCGTATTCGGGGCCTTTGTTCAGCATTTTATATCCCGCTACGGCGCTCACGCCCGCGGCGGCAGCCACGCCAATCGCCACACCGGTCAGTAGAGACTTGTTCATCGTTCACCCTCGAGCCAATCACTGCCCGCAGCATAACGGTTGGATTCGAGCGCGAAGCTGAACGGACGGAGGCGCGTCGTTCAGCTCATATTCAGCTGGGGGGAAAAAGGCGATCGCGGCTATGCTATGCGCTGCTTGCGCGAAGGAAGACTCAGCAGATTTCGGATGACCGACGCCCTGATCATCGGCGCAGGCCATAACGGCCTGGTGTGCGCGTGCTATCTCGCGGCCGCCGGCCTCGAGGTCAGCGTGCTCGAGCGACGCGACCTCGTGGGTGGCGCCGCCGTAACGGAAGAGTTCCATCCCGGATTTCGCAACTCCGTCGCCTCCTACACCGTCTCGCTGCTCAATCCCAAGGTCATTCGCGACCTCGATCTCCACACTCACGGCCTGCGCATTCTCGAGCGGGAGGTGGCGAACTTCCTGCCGACCGAGGACGGCCGCTACCTCAGTACCGGCGCGGGCCGGACCCACTCCGAAGTGGCGAAATTCTCGCACCGGGATGCCGGGCGCCTGGAGGAGTACGGCAAGCGTCTGGAGGGCATGGCCGATCTGCTGCGCCAGCTCGTGCTCGAGACTCCCCCCAACGTGGTGTCCGGATCGTGGCGGGCGGCACTCCCGGAGCTGTTGCGCGCCCTGGGCGCCGGCAAACGCCTGGCCCGGCTCGATATGGAAGCGCGCAGGGATCTCCTGAGTCTGTTCGCCACCTCGGCCGGCGAATACCTCGAGCGCTGGTTCGAGAGCGCTCCGATCAAGGCGCTGTACGGGTTCGACGGCGTCGTCGGCAACTACGCAAGCCCCTACACACCCGGATCGGCATACGTGCTGCTGCATCATGTCTTTGGTGAGGTGAACGGCAAGCAGGGCGTCTGGGGACACGCCGTGGGGGGAATGGGAGCGATCACCCAAGCGATGGCCCGATGTGCCGCGGCACGCGGCGTGCAGGTCCATGTTGGTAGTCCGGTGCGCGAGGTCCTCATCGAGAAGGGCCGCGCCGTCGGCGCTGTCACCGAATCGGGCCGGACGTTCCGCGCCGCGGCGGTGATCTCGAACCTCAACCCGAAGCTGCTGTATCTCGATCTGATCGCCGCAGACCACCTGCCGGAGGGATTCCGCGAGCGGATGAGCCATTGGCGCTGCGGATCGGGCACATTCCGGATGAACGTCGCCCTTTCCGAGCTACCGGACTTCCATTGCCTGCCCGGCAAGAGCCGCGCCGCGCACCACACCGCCGGCATCATCCTTGCGCCGACCCTGGGCTACATGGAGCAGGCGTATTTCGATGCGCGCACGCTCGGCTGGTCGCGTAAGCCGATCATCGAGATGCTCATCCCTTCCACGCTCGACGACAGCCTCGCGCCGCCGGGGCGACATGTGGCCAGTCTTTTCTGTCAGCATGTGGCGCCCCAGCTTCCCAACGGCGACTCCTGGGATCTGCACCGGGATAAGGTCGCCGACCTGATGATCGAGACCGTCACGGCCCATGCCGCGAACTTCAAGGCCTCGGTGCTCGGCCGACAGATCTTCAGTCCCCTGGACCTGGAGCGCACGTTCGGGCTCATCGGCGGAGACATCTTCCACGGCGCGCTGCAGCTCGATCAGCTGTTCTGCGCGCGGCCCATGCTGGGGTACGGCAACTATCGCGGCCCGATCCCTGGCCTGTATATGTGTGGTTCCGGAACGCATCCTGGCGGTGGGGTCACAGGCGCGCCAGGACACAACGCGGCTCGCGAGATCATCGCGGACTTGCGGCACGGTCGCCTCCGTCGCCCCTAGTGCGGCGTGCCGGTCCACCGTCCCATCGGCGCGCGTCCCTGCGCGCAGCGTTCATTCCCTGCCGTCATTCATACGCGCGCGCGATGACGGCTGTGTGACGCTCCCGCCGCTGTCAGCGCGCCGCAATCGATAGCGGGTTTGCGCGCCGCAGTACTGCGTTTTGAGCGATCAGGAAACCCGCGGCATTCCACGACTGACCCGGCATACCCCGCGGCGCAAGCGTCCGGCCATGCAGCCATTCCGCAAAAGCCCAGTTCCTGAGGGCGCAGGCGCGCGCGAGTTTCAACAGTTCCGTACGCGCCTCCAGGTGGCGTCCACACTCGGCGAGCGCTGCAATCCAGAAGCCGCCGACCATCGGCCAGATGCCCCCGTTGTGGTATTGCCACGCGTAGTTCTGCCGATGCCGCTCCATGTACGGACGCCAGAGCAGGCTTCTCTGGGTGAGCGGGTGCGTGACGACCCGGACCGGATAGGGATCGCTGACGGCCTGCTCCATGAGCGATCCGACAGTGCGCGCGCGTGCGCGGCCGTCGGCGAGTCCCAGGAGCACCGCCAGAACATTGCCGAATACGTCGCCCTCCTCACCGAAGAACGAAAAGTTGACGAAGCTCATATACAACGCGCGGTTCCTGGCGCGCCGAAGGACATAGTCGTTCAGGAGTCGCGCGCGCCGATATTCCACGAGCTTCGCCGAGAACGGATGGAACAGTGCGTTGAAGTTGCTGCGTGTGCGCTCGGCGTGGCCGATCCCGTAGAGCCTCTTCACGCAGTACCACAGAGCATTGGTGTACAGCACGAATCCCGAGCGCGGCATGATGTCGGCCCAATCGCTCGCTTCATTCTGCTGCAGCAGGAAGAACCGCTGATGCTCCTGGGCGAGCAGCCACTGTATTGCCTTGGCAATTCCGCGGGCATGACGCTTCCGCAATGCGGCGCCGCCCGCAGGCCTTCCCTGCGCATCCAGGAAGGCGATCGCCATGAGCCACCACAACGTCGAGTCGATGCAGCCGAGGTACCAGAAGTCCGCTTCCCGGGCGCGCACGTCGACGAACTTGGGAATCTGCCCGTTGGGCGCCTGATGTCGCGCCAATGTCTCCAGGCCCGTCGCGGCCTCCCGCTCGAGCGTGCGGTCGCCCGAGAGCGCCATGCCGATCGCGCAGACCGCGGCGTCGCGCCCGAAGATGGATGTGTAGCCCCGCCGGCGCGCATGCGGACTGGGCGTCGCCGCCAGGATCCCCGCCGGCGACAGATTGCGCTTCAGCAGCTCGACAGAGCGCCGGTGGCAGCTCTCGATGAGCGCCAGCTCGGAGAGAGGCAAGGTCTTCCTGCGTCTGCCGGCTCCGGGCGGGCCGGGCCGAGGCTGGGGCGCCCCCTCATATCCTTCGTGCGCATATCGCTGGCATCATAGCGGCCTCATGGATATCGCTCGCCTGATTCAGTCGGCCGTGGCTCCCGTGTTCCTGCTCTCGGGGGTGGCCGCGACGCTCGGCGTGCTCACCAACCGCCTGGCGCGTGTCGTCGATCGTGCGCGCCTGATCGAGGACCGGATCGAGAACCGTCCGGGCGCAGCCCTCAGCCTGTATCGCGATCTGGAAGTCCTCGCCCGCCGGTCGCGCTATATCAACGCCGCCATCATGATGTCCGCGTTGTCCGCGTTGCTGGTCGCGCTGGTGGTCATTTCGCTGTTCGCCAATGCCTTCTTCGACGCCCAGCTCGCCGCTTCCATAGCGATTCTCTTCTCCGGTGCAATGCTGTGTCTCATCGGGGCATTCGGCGCCTTCCTGCTGGAAGTGCGCATCGCCACGGCGCATTTGCGCTTCGGCGGGGCGAGGCCGGAAGCTCCGCCGGTCCCTGAGGGTGATCGAAGCCGGTCATCTCAGTGAAATCAAAGGGTTATAGGGTGCGCGAAGTCCGGCACGGTCGCGGCGAATCTGCTACCCTGCGCACCCTTTTTTGCTGACCCTCACTGAGCCAAGCGCCGCCCGCCGGGCGCCACCCGATCCATGAACCGCCCGATTCGCAACATCGCCATCATCGCGCACGTCGACCACGGCAAGACCACGCTCGTGGATTGCCTGCTGAAGCAGTCGGGCACGTTCGCCGCGCACGAAAAGCTGGGCGAGCGGATCATGGACTCCAACGACATCGAGCGTGAGCGCGGCATCACCATTCTCGCCAAGAATTGCGCGATCGAATACGGCGGCACGCGGATCAACATCGTCGACACCCCCGGCCACGCGGACTTCGGCGGCGAGGTGGAGCGGGTGCTCTCGATGGTCGACGGGGTGCTGCTGCTGGTGGATGCCGTCGAGGGTCCGATGCCGCAGACCCGCTTCGTCACCCGCAAGGCGCTCTCCCTGGGGTTGAAGGCCATCGTGGTCGTCAACAAGATCGACCGTCCCGGCGCACGCCCGGGTTGGGTCATCGACCAGACCTTCGAGCTGTTCGACAAGCTCGGGGCCACCGACCAGCAGTTGGATTTCCCGGTGGTGTACGCCTCGGCCCTGCAGGGTTGGGCGAGCACGGACTACACCGAGCGCCGCCCGGACATGTCGGCGCTGTTCGAGGCGGTTCTCGCTCACGTGCCGCCGCCGGCGACCGAGTCGGACAAGCCGCTGCAACTGCAGATCTCCACCCTCGACTACAACTCGTACGTCGGACGCATCGGCATCGGCCGCATCCGGCGCGGCTCCGTGAGCCCCGGGCAGACGGTGGCGCTGCGCTTCGGAGACGAGGATCGCGGCACGGCGAAAATCGGCCAGGTGCTCACCTTCCACGGCCTGCAGCGCACTGCGGTCGAGGAGGCGTTTGCCGGGGACATCGTCGCGATCACGGGAATCGAGGCGGTGAACATCGGGCTGACGGTGTGCGATCAGCTCGCGCCCGCGGGCTTGCCTCCGATCCGCGTCGATGAGCCGACGCTGGCGATGAACTTTCAGGTCAACACCTCCCCCTATGCCGGTCGCGAGGGGAAGTTCGTCACCAGCCGCCAGTTGCGCGAGCGGCTGTATCGAGAGCTGCAGAGCAACGTCGCCTTGCGCGTCGAGGACACCGACGAGCCGGATGTCATGCGAGTCTCCGGCCGCGGCGAGCTGCACCTGACGATCCTGATCGAGAACATGCGCCGCGAAGGCTATGAGCTTGCCGTATCGCGCCCGCAGGTGCTGACGAAGATCGTCGACGGCGAGGTCCACGAGCCGTTCGAGGCGTTGACCGTCGACATCGATGCCGAGCACCAGGGCGCGGTCATGGAGGCCCTCGGCACCCGTCGCGCCGAGCTCACGGACATGTCGATCGATGGCAACGGCCGCGCGCGCCTGGAGTACCGCGTACCGGCGCGCGGACTGATCGGGTTCCAGGGCGAGTTCATGACGCTGACCCGCGGCACCGGCCTGATCAGCCACATCTTCGACGGCTACGCGGCCGTCAAGGGCGACATTCCCGACCGTCACAACGGCGTGCTGGTCAGCAACGAGCAGGGCGAGGCAGTGGCCTACGCGCTGTTCAATCTGCAGGAGCGCGGGCGCATGTTCGTCAGCCCCGGGGAGAAGCTCTACGAAGGAATGATCATCGGCATCCACAGCCGCGACAACGACCTGGTCGTGAACCCGATCAAGACCAAGAAGCTCACCAACATCCGCGCCGCCGGCAAGGACGATGCGGTCCTGCTGACTCCTCCGATCCAGCTCACGCTGGAGTACGCGGTGGAATTCATTGCCGATGACGAGTTGGTGGAAGTGACGCCGCTGTCCATCCGCATCCGCAAGCGCTTCCTCAAAGAGACCGACCGCAAACGCTCGGCACGCGCCGCCGAGGCCGCCGTCACGGCCTGAGGGCCCGCCTGTTCTCCTAGTGGCCGCCCTGGCCGCCGCTTGGTAGCATCCCGCTCAAACTCACAAAAAGCGGGGATGCTCCAATGAATCGGAAAAGTCCCATCTGTGGCTTTGCGGCGGGCCTCGGCGCCCTGCTCCTGCTGGCAAGCGGCTTCGCCGCGGCCGACATCACCACCGAGCAGAAGGTCTCGATCCAGGGCATCGGACCGATGTCCTTCGCCGACATGTCCGGCACCACCCGCACGGCGATCTCCGGCACCCGCTCCCGCACCGACAGCGACATGGTCATGCAGTCGAAGCTGGTGCGTTTCCTGGCACACAACACCGTCGGCCCGACGGCGGACATCGTGCTGCTGGACAGCGACAAGTTGTATCGCCTCAATCTCAACAAGAAGGAATACACCGAGCAGTCGTTCGAGGAGCTGCGTGCCAACATGCAGAAGGCCCTGCAGGGCGGCAAGGGCGACTCCGCGGATGCGCGCCAGCAGCCTGCGGCCATCGATCAGTCCAAGTGCGACTGGCTGCCGCCGAAGTCGGACGTGAAGACCGGCGCGAAAGCCACGATCGCCGGTTTCGATGCCCAGCAGATCATCATCACCGCCGAGCAGCCCTGCAAGGATAAACAGACCGGCGCCATCTGCGAGATCGCCCTCACCGTCGATGAATGGCTCGCCTCCTCGTTCTCCACCAACGAGGAGATCACGAAATACCACCAGGCCTACGCACAGAGGCTCGGCCTGGATACGGTGAGCCAGGACGCCAACGAGCGCGCCAAGGCCATGTTCAGCCAATACAAGGGCGTCTGGGAGGACATTGCCTCCAAGATGAAGAACGCCAAAGGCTATCCCGTCAGGTCCAGCTTCTCGCTCGCGATCGGTGGAGATCAGTGCAAGCAGGCCCAGACGGCGAAGCAGCAGTCCGGGGACAGCGGGAGCAACCCATCCTCCGGATCCGCTTCCTCCTCAGGGAGCTCCTCCGCGCCCACCTCGCCCGCGGAGCTCGCCAACCAGGTAGGTGCGAAGCTCGGCTCTTTGTTCCACCGCAAGAAAGACGATTCCCAGGCCGCGGCGAGCAATCAGGGCACGCAGGCTCCGACGGCAACTGCGACACCCGCGGCATCGGCGGCGACCGGGCCCTCCGGAACCGTCCCGCTGATGACCATCAGCTCGGAGCTGGTGTCGGTCTCGACCGCCCCGATCCCGGCGAACGCCTTCGAGGTGCCGGCGGATTTCAAGAAGGTCGAGCGCAAAGGGGCCACCTGAACGAGCACGCCCCCGACGACCAACCGATAACCCGTGCCGAGGGCCTCCTCGCGCCGCTCGATCGGTGCTTGCGCGGTAGTTACGGCGGACTGGTGCCGATGAACGCCTGTGCGGGGGTCGGGGCGGACTCCGACCCCACTCCCGCGTAGGCGCGCTCGAGCCGCTGCGAGCTTCGCTCCCAGGTCAGAACGCGCTCGGCACGCAGGCGCGCTGCCTGCCCCATCTGCCGCAAACGACGCGGATCCTGCAGCATCTCGCGCATCGTGCACACCAGTGCATCCAGATCCAGACGCGGGACGAGCCGACCCGTCACGCCCTCCTCGACAAGCTCGGCGACGCCCCCGCATCGACTGGCGACCACGGGGACGCCGCTCGCCATCGCCTCCGCGATCGGAAGCCCATACGACTCCTGCCAGATCGAGGGGAGCACCAGCAGGTCCGCCTCCCTGTAGAGCCTCGTCAGCTCCTCCAATGACACCGTGCCACGAAAATGCGCCCGCGGTGCGCTCTCGGGCGTGAGCGACGCGCGTAGATGAGCGAGATAGCTGTCGCGCTGGCCGAGAACTTCCTTCTTGAACCATCCCATCGGTGACTGACCGTAGAAAGGTCGCAGGCTCCCCAGAGCCGGATCGTCCTTCAACAGCACACCCAGAACATCGAAGGGCATCATCCCCGCCTTGCCGACGAGCGTCAGCTCGAGATCGGCACGCTCCCGGACGAGTGTGTCGAAGGCCTGAACCAGCAGATGCACTCCCTTGTCGGGCGCGATCCGTCCGACGAACAGGATCCGGCTCGGGCGGCGGATCCCTTCCGCGGGCCTCTGCGGATGGAAGCGGGCGATATCCACGCCGTTGCCGATCGTGTGCATGCGCCCGGCGAGCTCCGGAAAGCGTTGCTGCGCCCTCGCAGTCACGAAGTCGGAGACGGTGACGACGGAGTCGAAGCGCGCAAGGTGTCCGCGCAGGAAATCGTAATCGACGTGTGCGAGCTCATCCTGATGCACGTGCAACGCCAGCTTCGCTCCCGGCACCGCGCGCTTGAAGAGATCCCCCAGCTGAACTTGTACGGGAATGTGTACAACGTCCACCGGACGCCGGTGCAAGTCTCGTGCAACCTGCGCGTAGTACTCCCGATGATAGAGCGGCGAGAAGGCGTACGGGTACCTGCCTTTGAATCGGCCCGCCACCAGCTGCACGGCTTTGTGCAGGTATTTCGCCGAGAAGCGCGTGCGACGGATGTCGATTCCACGCCAACGCTCCGCCGTCGGCTGCGTGCGACTCCCCGGCGCGTATACGGTCACCTCGTGCCGCTCCGCCAGGCGTCTCGCCAGTTCCCAATTCACGATCGCTACCGAGCCGCGCTGTTCTTCGTCGGCCACCACGGGGTCCTGGGGCTGATTGAGGATCGCGATTTTCATGCGCCACCCGAATGGCTGCGTCCAAGGTAGCGCTGGGCCGGCCCCGCCCAACCGCGCTTGCGCCCGCGGTCGGCACGCTTCCTGCTCCGCTCAACGCAAAGCCCCCCCAGGAAGGCGGCATTCGATATCACTCGGACCTCATGCATGAGTGTGGGGAAAACAAACTCTCTCACTGCGAGATTAACCATGA
>Ga0157370_10000299_pt1 | contig 62891 bp, 40 predicted proteins | sample C35metaG_FD_113463 | JGI IMG/M metagenome (GOLD analysis project Ga0157370, IMG submission 113463) | Corn rhizosphere microbial communities from Kellogg Biological Station, Michigan, USA - C3-5 metaG | ecosystem: Host-associated > Plants > Roots > Rhizosphere > Soil | place: USA: Michigan...
ATATTATTGATTTTAGTAAAGATCCTGAATTTTTGGATAAGGAACTGGAGCAGGTTTTTCCGCCGGAGAAAGATCAGTTCTCTCCTAAAGTAGTGGATAAACTGGATAAGTTGAGAACGTATACAGGAGAGGAGGAATGGGTTTTACTGCATATTGAGGTGCAAGGCAGATACGATAGCGACTTTAATAAAAGGATGCTTCGGTACTACTATCGTATTTTGGATAAATATCAAAAACCCATTACTGCTTTTGTGATTTTTACTGAGTCTACAATGCTTGACCGGATCAACCATTATGAAAGAAATTTTATGGGTACCCGATTATTTTACCAATTCAATACCTTGAAGATCTCGCAGCAAAAAGATGAGGACCTGTTGGCCAGCGATAATCCTTTTGCATTGGTTGTACTTAGTGCAAAAACTGCTTTTTGTGGGAAAAAACTGGGAACTGATGTTGAAAGGGACAGGGTTCTGAGAGAACTTAAGCTGACGATTGTAAAAGCGTTGCATGCTAAGGGTTATCCGGAACATAAAATTACGAAGATCATGAACTTTTTAAGGTTTTATGTGAACTTTGAAACAGAGGAAATTAACAATATCTTTGAACAGGATATACAAACCATTACTGAAAAAACGACAACAATGGGTATAGAAGAATTATTATTGGCTAGAGCAAAACACGAGGGTTTAAAAGAGGGTGAGAAGAAGTTAATAGCTGAAAAAAGAAAAGCTCTAGCAGAGAAAAAACAAATTGCGCAGATACTGAAGCAAAATGGTATTGAATGGAACATTATTGCAGAGTCGACTAAATTACCTCTCAGCCTCATTCAATCTTTGTAGATGTAGGAAAAGGGTTTTTAGAGCGTTAAGTTCAACATTAATATTTGAATAAGCCGGGGGAGGAATTCTCGTGGCTTTTTTTGTGAAAAATAGGTTTTTTGATGTCGCTGAATCTTTCAGATTCTGAGGTTCCATCATGAAATCCTATTTTTCCTGGGTGCAGACCGGGGAGGGTGGAGGAATTCGTGTTTTTTAATCTCGATGTATGTCAAAGACTGACAAAATCACTGTCAAACGCTGACAAAGTGCTTTGGGATATAGGTGGTTAAATATTAGTGGTTTATGTTTGCTTCTGTAATTAGAAAGGTGGTACCGGTGCACAGGTACTGCGGGTCCTGCAGGCGGAGTGATTACATAATTCACAAAAATGTTTAACTATAAAATCTCAAAGAAATGGGAACATATAAAAAGGGGATATTAAGTCCCTTCAGAGGAAAAATCGGGACGGTTATTGGAAGTGTCTGGAATGGTATTTTCCACATGAAAAGTTTACCGGATATTAATCCGAACAGAAAGCCGACGACGGCTCAGTTGAATCAGCAGATTGTTTTTGCTTTGATTACTGGTTTTTTAAAGCCTTTGAAACGGGTGCTGGAAATCGGGTATCAATCTTTTACTAAGGGGATAACGCCGGTTAATGCGGCTACGGGTTACCACCTTAAATTTGCGGTGACTGGTACGGCGCCTAATTATGAAGTCGATTATCCAAAGGTGATCTTGAGTGTGGGCGATCTGGAGGAGCCGCAGGGGCCTGGTATTACGGCTACGGCTGGGACGGGGAAGATGGTCTTTGACTGGGGAGCTTTGGTGGATTCGGAGGTGGGTAATCTGACAGACCGGGCTACTTTTGTGGCTTATAACCCGACGCTGAAGAAGTATACGACTGTTCGTAATGTGATTGCACGTAGTGCTTTAACCTACCCGCTGCAGTTGCCTGCGGCCTGGATAGGGCATGATGCGCATTTCTGGATGGCTTTTACGAGCCTGGATGGAAAGATGGTGAGCAATAGTGCTTATGTGGGATTGAGTCCTGTACTTTAATTCTGGTGTTGATCCGGCGGCTGAACAGGCCGCCGGATTTGTTTTAAATAATCAAAAGAAAAATCATGGCTAAATATAAAAACGGAATCACGGGTTCATTCTCGGGAAAGATTGGTCCGGTAGTGGGTGTCACTAACCGGGGGGTAGATTATATGCGTAGTCTGCCTGAAAAGATTACCAAACCTGCAAGTGTTGCGCAGCAAAACGGGAGGGCGATATTTGCTTTAGTAGTGGGGTGGTTACGGCCTTTGCAGAAATTGATCAATGTGGGCTATCAGGTCTATACAGGTACTAAGACGCCGATGAATGGTGCGGTTTCCTATCATATAAGAGAGGCTGTTGTTCAGGATGAAACAGGTTTCAGCATTGATTTTGCCAGGGCAATTTTAAGCAGGGGGGAATTGCTTGTTTCTTTCATCAGGAGTGTAGCACTCCAAATGGATTCTACTTTGCATATCACCTGGGAAAACGGGCCTTTATCGGCCTTTTGCAAGGCATCTGATCTGGCGAGTTTTGTGATCTATAATGTCAACAAAAAGAAGTTTATGACTTTTAAAAATATTGCTGCACGATCAGATCAGGCTGTTACGTTGAAATTGCCGAAGGGTTATGTTGATGATGTGTTACATGGATGGATGCATTATGTAAATGATAAAGGAGACCAGGTAAGTACGAGTGTGTATATGGGGCAATTGGTTGTTTAATAGATGGAGGATTAGAGAAGCCGACAGTACAGGATGGCAATTCCATAAATACTTTGCATACTTGTATTTTCTAACCAAATTTCTTGTTCTCATGAACCTTTTGCTAAAACACCGTTTCTTCCTTGTTGTCCTGGTTTTATTCAGCGTAAACAGTTTTGCGCAAAAACTGGCTGTTAAAAATCAAACCGTAGAGTATCAATATAATCCTATCGGTTTAGATAGTGCTGTTCCCCGGTTTAGCTGGGCCTTGTCTACTTCTCTGAAAAACACATTGCAATCCAGCTATGAACTCAGAGTGGGTACAGACAGTGTAAAGCTTAAAGCTGGAAAGGAAACCTTTTGGACCAGCGGGACGCGTCAAACGGATCAATCTGTTCTGGTTAATTATGGTGGCCCGGCATTACAATCGGATACCCGGTATTTCTGGCAGGTAAGGGTAAGAGATAACCATGGAAATACTTCGGCCTGGTCTGCGGTTCATTTCTGGCAAATGGGGCTTAAAGCTGCAGACTGGACTTCAGAATGGATTACAGTGGAAGGGAAGGATACTTCCAAAGCCAGTCCTTATTTCAGAAAGGATATCCAGATTACCAAACCTATCCGGAGGGCAACTGCTTATTTGACGGCTAATGGTTTGTATGAAGCTCATATTAATGGTTCAAGGGTTGGAGATCATTACTTTGCACCGGGTTGGACCAGTTATAAAAACCGACTTCAGTATCAGGCCTATGATCTTAGTGCTCTGTTGAAGAAAGGAAACAATACAATTGGTATTGTTTTGGGCGACGGGTGGTATAAAGGAAGAATTGGATTTGATGGCCAGCATGACTATTATGGAGATCAAAGGGCATTTTTGATGCAGATTGTGGTGGAATATACGGATGGCAGCAAAGAAACTTTGAGAACGGATAAGGGCTGGAAATATCAGTATGGGGCGATTCTTTCCTCTGGTATTTATGATGGGGAGGTGTATGATTCCAGAAGAGTACTCAAGGGATGGTCGGATGGGCGTGTTTTCAAACATGATGCTGTTCCACTATTGGGTACTGTTTCTCCACCGGTAAGAAAACATGAACAGTTTAAAGCGATCCGGGTATTTAAAACGCCTAAAGGGGAAACTGTTGCTGATTTTGGACAGAACCTGGTGGGCTGGGAACAAATTAAAGCTTCCGGACCGGCTGGAACCAAGATCACCATCAGCCATGCGGAGGTTTTAGATAAAGAAGGTAATTTTTATATACAGAATCTCCGGAGTGCAAAATCTCAAAACACCTATGTTCTCAATGGAGAAGGAACGCAGGTTTTTGAACCGCATTTTACATATCATGGATTCAGATACATTAAAATAGAAGGATATCCTGGGGTGTTAGAGCCTTCTGCTTTGACAGCAATTGCTTTGTATTCTGATATGAAGCAGAATGGCACATTTGTAACTTCAGATACCTTGCTGAACAAATTGCAGCGGAATATACTTTGGGGTCAGAAAGGGAATTTTTTAGATGTGCCAACAGATTGCCCGCAAAGAGATGAACGATTGGGCTGGACAGGGGACGCCCAGGCTTTTTTTAGTACGGCTGCTTACAATATGGATGTGGCTGGTTTTTTTGCCAAATGGCTTAAAGATCTGGCTGCTGATCAGTATGCGGATGGCAGTGTGCCTCATGTGATACCGAATGTATTGGGGAGCGGGCAAGGTGGTGCTACCGGCTGGGCAGATGCTTCTACCATTATACCCTGGGGAATGTACGAGAATTATGGTGACAAGCGGATCTTAGAGGAGCAATATGCGAGCATGAAGGCTTGGGAGGCTTATATGATTGCGCAATCTAAGAATGACCTTTGGGATGCTGGTTTTCATTTTGGCGACTGGCTTTTCTACAGGCCTAATGATGATACGGAAGGCAGGTCTGCGGTAACGGATAAATACCTGATTGCACAGACTTTCTTTGCGCATTCTACCCAGCTTTTAATTAATACGGCAAAGGTTTTGGGTAAAAAAGAAGATGTTGAAGTTTATACCGCATTACTAGCGAAAATAAAAGCTGCTTTTCAAAGGGAATATATGACCAGTACGGGAAGGCTGGTGTCGGGAACGCAGACGGCCTATGTACTTGCGCTTCATTTTGATATGCTCCCTGAAGCTTTAAGGGCCCAGGCTGCAGAACGCCTGGTTAAAAATGTAGAGTCCTACGGGAACCATCTTACTACTGGTTTCCTGGGTACACCCTACTTATGCCAGGTTTTGAGTCGTTTCGGTTATACGGATGTGGCGTATAAGTTGTTGTTCCAGGAAAGTTATCCTTCCTGGTTATATCCGGTAAAAATGGGGGCAACAACGATTTGGGAAAGGTGGGATGGAATTAAGGAGGATGGGACCTTCCAGAATGATGGAATGAATTCTTTTAATCATTATGCTTATGGTGCTATCGGAGAATGGATGTATAATCATATTGCAGGTATTAAACTTTCGGCTCCAGGCTATAAGCAGCTCACCATTGCTCCGGAACCAGGTGGGAAATTAACGTCGGCAAAAGGAACTCTAATGACGCCTTATGGATTGGTTAAATCGGAATGGAAAATTGAAAATGGAAAAATACTACTGGATATCTCCATCCCTGCCAATACCACTGCAAGTTTGTTATTGCCAAAGGCGGCCCAGAAGGAAGTAAAGGAAAATGGGCTGAGTCTTAAAACGGAAGCTTCAAATGTTGCAGGAAAGGATGTTCAACTGAGCCGGGGTTCCGGTGATTATCATTTTGAATACGGATTTTAAGGGTTGAGCTTGGGAAAAGGCAAATAAAGATGCTTTTATTTGTTTATTCTTGTTTGGATTAAATCTAAATAGGTATATATTTGCGCGCAAATAATATTAACCTAATATGCAGTTCAAACATTTACAGTTCTTTTTTATAGTATTGCTCTTTTTTCCCTATCAATTGATGGCTCAGAGTAAGGGTGGGATGATCAGTGGCAACGTGACAGATACACTCCATCAAAAAATCGCTTTCGCAAATATCCTCCTGAAGAAGACAAATGTCCGGGCAACTACAGATAAATCCGGACATTTTTTGTTAAAAGGGGTGGTTCCCGGCCAATATCTGATCCGTATTTCTATGACAGGTTATGAGGCTCAGGAGAAAGAGATCCTGGTGAAGACTGGTGATACGGCAATTGTAAATGTTGTTCTGAAAGATAAAAGTGATGATTTAAAAGAAGTGATTGTTTCTGCGAGCCGCAGGGCTGAATCTTTGGCTCAAACGCCATCGTCGGTCACTATTTTGACAGCAAAAGATATTAATACACAGTCTACCATTAGTCCGAACCTGGCGAATATTCTGGCTTATAGTGTGCCGGGGCTTGGTGCATCGACCAATCAAACTGGGAATTCAGGACAAACCTTAAGGGGAAGGAATGTACTTGTGCTGATTGATGGGATCCCGCAATCTACTCCTTTGAGGGCAGGTGGACGGGACATCAGGAGTATTGATCCTTCTGTTATTGAACGTGTAGAGGTGATAAAAGGCGCAACTGCTATTTACGGAAATGGGGCTGAGGGTGGATTGATCAATTATATTACCAAGAAAGCACCTGCTGGTCAAAAATTCGGGGGTTATTCTCAGCTAGGTTTAACGGGGAATACAAAAGGGGATAGTACTGTTGGTTATCGTGTATTGCAGCAGTTTTACGGGAAAACCGGAAAGTTTGATTATGTAGCTAGTGGCACCTATGAAAAAACGGGGGTATTTCGTGATGCCAAGGGTGCTGTGATTTCACCGGATTATGGTTTGGGCGAAACGAAAACCTATAATGGATTTGCTAAGATCGGTTATGATTTATCGCCGAAACAGCGGCTGGAATTGATGTACAATTATTTTAGTTCCAGACAGCATTCGGATTATGTGGTTAAGAGTGGTATTTATGGAAAAGAGCCGGCAATTGGTGTGTATGGTACCAGACTGGGTACAGATGAGGGCACAAGGTATAACCACAATTCAAATCTTCAGTATACCAATAAAGAGATTTTCGGCAATACGGATTTAACAGCCAATGTTTATTTTCAGGATTTCTATACCATTTATTCAAATGTCACTTCATTTTTTGGTGGAGGGCAGTCTGCTATTAAGTCGACGAAGAAAGGTGCCCGCGCAAGCTTAAATACGCCTATAAAGATTTCTCCGGAGGTTTTAACGCAATTAAATTATGGGATAGACCTGATGAATGATAAAACCTCTCAAAGTCTTGTGGATGGTAGAGTTTGGGTGCCAAATATGAACATGGTTAATTTTGCACCTTATTTACAGACATCGACCAACCTGTTTCGCGATCTGACCATCAAAGCGGGGCTAAGGGTAGAGAATATCAATATTGATGTGGATGATTTTAATACACTTGCAACCGGGGCAAACGGAGCGGGCAGTATTGCCGTTAAAGGGGGGACTTTAAATTACAATGCATTGGTGTTTAATGCTGGAGCAAGGTATTCTGCATGGAAGATTTTCAATCCTTTTGTGAGCTATGCACAATCTTTTTCTGTATTTGAACTTGGAAGGGTGCTCCGGGCAGCGAAAAGTAATACCCTTTCTCAACTGGAGACCAAGCCTATTATTGTTAATAATTATGAAGCTGGTTTTAGCAGCTCATTGGGTAAACTGAACTTGAGTGCGGCTTATTACTACAGCACCTCAAAACTCGGTGCAAATCTTCTCGAGGTGAATGGGGTGTATATTTCGCAAAGAATTCCGGAAAGGGTTTGGGGGTATGAAATCCAGGTCGATTATCCTGTATTGGAGCAATTGATGATTGGTGGTAATTATGCTCAGGTGGAAGGAAAAGGAGATGTGGATGGTGATGGGAATTTTAATGGGCCATCCGATGTCTATTTAAATACGACCCGAATTCCGCCTTCAAAAACAACGATTTATCTGAAGTACTCCGGTATTAAAAAATTGTCTTTAGATCTAAACTGGATGCGTATAGGAAACCGGGATCGCTTTAAACCAAATGCGGCAGGGAAATATCTGATTGGAGAAGCACCGGTAAAGGCCTACAATCTTTTTAATCTGGCCAGTTCTTATCAGGCTTCTAAGGCAATCAGGGTAAATCTTGGTGTAGAAAATGTATTAAATGCGGCTTATTATCCAAGTATTTCACAGTTTTACGGTAATGATGCTATTTATACCCGCGGAAATGGCCGCAGGTTTAATCTTTCAGTGGGTTACGCATTTTAATGCCCATGAACAGGATTAAAAAGATAACCCGGCAGGTCCATTTATGGCTGGGGCTCATGACCGGTTTGCTGGTCTTTGTGATCAGTATAACCGGTTGTTTATATGTTTTTGAAGAGGAGATCAGGGAATTGACTCAGCAAGATCGTTTATATGTACCCTCACAACAAAAGCCTTTTGTAGGGCTTGATGCGGTGATCAGAAATTTCGAACATATTGCGCCGAATGAAAAAATAACCGTTATCCGGATTACGGAAAGTAAAGCTAATGCAACGGTAGAGTTGAGCTCGAATAAAAAAAAGGTCTATTATTTTAATCCTTATTCTGCTGCGTTGGTTTACAAAGGTGGAGAGGATTGGCTGGAGACAGTAGAAAAGATCCATACTTCATTTCTGCTGGGCGAAACGGGTAAATTCATTCAACGCTGGAGTGTGGTGGTTTTTGTTTGTATGTTGATTACTGGCCTGATTTTATGGTTTCCTGATCAGATCAGGTTATTAAAGCAGTCGCTTAGCATCAAATGGAAAGCATCGTTTAAGCGGGTTAATTATGACCTTCATAATGTACTTGGTTTTTATGCTTCCGGGATTTTACTGGTCATTTCCCTTACGGGTCTTTATTTTGCTTTTAAAGAAGTCAAAACAGCGGCCAGCTTTTTTACGGGTTCGAAACTTAAGGATGGCAAAAAACAACCAGGTGCAGCACAGGCAACTGCGCTGCCACTTGCTGATTGCTATAACCATCTTTACAAAACAGCTTCGCTAAAATATCCTGGGGCGATGTCTACCAGTATTAGTGTTAGAAAGAAGGGGGAGCTGAGGTTGAGAATGATTTATCCTTATCGCTGGGCGCGCAATCAAAATACGTTTTATTTTAATGGTTCAACGGGGCAATTGCTGCGTGCAAAACTTTATAGGGAGTTTAATGGTGCAGATTTGGTTGAAGCCAGCAATTACGATTTGCATACGGGACGGCTTTTTGGCTTGTTGGGAAAAATATTAGCTGCTATAGCGAGTTTAATTTCTGCAAGTCTTCCTGTTACAGGCTTTTTGATCTGGTACCGCAGGGAATTCAGGAAAAAGAAAAAAAGGTTTCAATAATTGCCCTGACGTATAAACTGGGCGTCGGTGAGTGTGTACAGAAAACGGATGAGTTCTTTTTTTTCCTCGTTACTGAGTGGAATACCTGCTTTGCCTTGCTTGTACAAAGTACTGTCTAAGCCTTTGTTGTTATTCAGTCCGTTGCTGTAATGGTCCAGTACTTCCATTAAGGTGTTAAACCTGCCATCGTGCATATATGGGGCGGTTAGCGCAATATTACGAAGACTGGGTACTTTGAACTTTCCCATATCTTCCGGCTTTTTTGTAAGTTGACCAAGACCTTGATCTGCAGTGGTTCCTGTTCCGGTGTTTCTTAAGCTCTCATCGGTAAATAATTCGCCGGCATGGCAGGGATTGCATTTCTGCCTGAATATCATGAGTCCCTTGTGTTCTTCCTGGGTATAGTCCAGACTTTCTTTTCTGGAATACAGATCGTATCTGGAATTGGAAGTGACCAAAGTTTGCAGGTAATCAACAAGTACTTTTTTGAGCTTCTCTTCAGTGATGTCTTCTGTTCCAAATACCTTTTTAAACTGCTTTTTATAGCCGTCAGATTGATTGAGCCGGGCTAAAACGGCAGGTATACTGGAGGCCATTTCTACCGGACTTTTGATGGCATTAAGGACGGTTTGAGATAAATGTTGTGCTCTGGCATCTCCGAAATAGCTTTTCTTCCATTGCAAGTTCATTAAAGCCGGGGTGTTTCGGGCAGCATGCACTGTGCCGCTTCCCCTGCTAAATGCGACACCGGGGTCTGCATAGGCATGTTCATTTTGGTGGCAGGATGCACAGGAAATACGTCTGTCTGCCGATAATCCAGGATCTTGAAATAAAGTTCGGCCTAAGGAGATTCCTTTCAGGGTGGCAAGGGCAGTATCTCCAGGGAGCCTGGGGAAGTTAACTGGCCGGTTCGGTTTCATTTTTGAATCTGATGCGGAAAACATAAAACCCAGTGCTAAAATGCCAAACCCGGCTGCCAATAATCCTACAATAATCAATTTCCCTTTCTGTTGTCCAGCCATATTATTTTATCATTCATCAATGTTGAGAGGGGGCAAAATTTCGATGTGCAAAAGTAAGAGAAGTGAAGGGGTTTTCCTAGATTGTTTAGAATAATGGAAATAATATATAAGGAGAAGATAAAATATCTTCGCATCTTAGCAAGAACCGGGTTTAATCATTCTATTGTTGGCGATAAATTTGTTGTATAAAAATTACGTATTATGAAGACGCAACAAGAATTGGATTATGAAAGGATTGCTGAAGCCATTGCTTTCCTGAAAGATAATTTTAAAGCGCATCCAAAACTGGATGAAGCAGCGGAACATGTTCATTTAAGCCCATTTCATTTTCAGCGGATGTTCCAGGATTGGGCCGGGGTAACACCTAAACAATTCTTGCAGTATCTAAGTGTTGAACATGCTAAAAGATTGTTAATGACAACAAACGCGACCTTATTTGATGCAGCCTATGAAACCGGTTTATCGGGTACCGGACGCTTATATGATCTGTTTGTAAAAGTGGAAGGCATGACTCCTGGAGAATATAAAAATGGCGGTGCAGCATTGGTCATTAATTATACTTTTGCCGACACTCCATTCGGACCTGTTATTGTTGCCTCTACAGGTAAAGGTATTTGCCATATGGCATTCATTGACGAGGGTGAAAGAATTGCGCTGGAGAATTTGAAACAGATTTTTCCAAACGCTATTTACAATCAGTTAGCCGACAGAAATCAACAAAATGCCTTGTTCGTATTTAATCAGGACTGGAGCAAGCTGGATGAAATCAAACTGCACCTGAAAGGAACTGATTTTCAGATCAAAGTTTGGGAGACGCTATTGAGTGTGCCAGCTGGTGGCTTAACTACTTATGCTGATTTGGCCAGGAAATCCGGATATACCGGGGCATCCAGAGCTGTAGGAACTGCTGTAGGTAAAAATCCTGTCGCCTTTCTGATACCCTGTCATCGGGTCATTAAATCAACCGGGGAAATTGGACAATATCATTGGGGCGCCGCCAGGAAAAACGTAATTATAGGCTGGGAAGCAGCCAGAATGCGTAAATGATGGATAATAGATTCCCTTTTCTAAATAGAGAGGGTGAGAATTTAAATTTTTTCTTAAATGCCGCTGAGAAGTGATTGGTGTATTTATAACCTAATTGTGCTGCTACTTCCTTTAAACTAACACTTGGATCTTCTGTTAAGAGGTGTTTTGCTTTCATCATCTTTAAATCGAGGGTATAGGTGTGAATGGTTTTTCCGAAAATTGTTTTAAATCCTGTTTGTATTTTTGTTCTGTTCATACCTGCAATCTGGGCCAGCTCATCGATAGAATAATGTTGGCGGAGATTGCCTGCGATGATGCTTTTCAGGCGTTTAAATACATTTCTTTCCTGTGCAGTAAATTTGAGGTCTTGCCGGGTAGCTGTTTTTACGGATAAAATGCAGATCAGCAGTTCGCAGACCTTTGTCCGAAGATAAAGTCGTTTGAACTTCGGATCACATGAACAATTTGTAATGTCGTGAATAATCATACGGACAGGCATGGATAATTGTTCGATATAGAGGTTGGAAAAGAAATCAGTTGTGATCCCTATTTTACCCATCATTTGAAGGAGGGAATCTTCTGAAATTGTAATGTCGAGAGCGAGTTTATTGTATGTTATTTTTTCCTGTTCACTGCTTTCTTTTCTTTTGAAGAGTCGTTTACCCTTTAGTTCATCATTTCTGATTTGCAAATTAATTGCTGGATAATCAGTGTTTTCTAATTCGCATTTTAACAAATCTTCGTCCGTTTTCTTAATCTCAATCTTATACATTTTCTTGTCAAATCAGTACAAATCCCTGCACATTCTGTACGCGGATTACTCTATTTTTGCCACAAATTAATAATTAGTCTAAATAAGAACAATTAAAATATGCAATATTTATCTAAACAGGTTTATGCATTGCTCCTTACACTAGCTTTTCTTTTTAGTGTAGTGCCCGTAAAAGCACAGCAAAAAATAACAGTAACTGGATTAGTGAAGAGTAATGGTGGGGCGCCATTACATGGGGCCGGTGTTTTTTTATCACCGGGTAAAAAAAATGCAGTGACTGATAAGAATGGTCAATTTCAACTTTCCGATATACCGGCCGGGGTTTATAAAATCAGGATTACTTTCATTGGTTTCAGGGATCTTACACAAAATATCGAATTTCCTTTGAAAAGCAAAAATTCATTGGTGTTTTCTCTTGAAGAAGATAAAAATGATTTATCTGAGGTTACTGTACTTGGACGTACAGCAGTGCAGGAAACCAGCCATCAGGCCTATAATGTTACGGCTATAGATGCTAAAAAACTGTACAATACGACACTTGATATTTCTGGTGCATTAGATCGTGTAGCCGGTATACGTGTCCGGGAATCGGGTGGAGTAGGGTCTAGTTTTAACCTTTCGCTGAATGGCTTTTCAGGCAATCACATCAAATATTTTATTGACGGGATTCCGATGGATAATTTTGGCTCTTCATTTCAAATTAACAACATCCCTATTAATATTGCAGACCGTGTAGAAGTTTATAAGGGTGTGGTACCTATGTGGTTGGGGTCTGATGCTTTGGGCGGTGCTATTAATATCGTTACTGGTGACCGCTATCGTAATTATGTTGATGCTTCTTATTCTTTTGGATCTTTTAATACGCATAGGAGTGTAGTAAATGCAGCAGCAACTACAAAAGGTGGATTCACTTTTCAACTGAATGCATTTCAGAATTATTCAGACAACAACTATAAAGTAGAAGTAGAGGCTTCGGATATCTTTACGGGTGCATATGCACCCAAAGCAACTTTAAGAAGGTTTCATGATACCTATCACAATGAAACGGTGATTGCTAATGTTGGGGTAGTTGACAAAAGTTATGCTGATAAATTATTGCTGGGCATAACTATGGGCCAGAATTATAAAGAAATACAGACTGGGGCCCGTATGGTTTCTGTATTTGGAGGATGGCATAGAAAAGGAAATATTGTGATGCCTTCTTTGAAATACAAAAAGACCAATTTAATTGAAGGCCTGGATGTAACGGTTAATGCCAATTATAACCTTGGGCAGGAGCAAAATATAGACACGATGAATGTACGTTACGATTGGTACGGCAACAGCAAGCCAAACGGTTCCAACGGAGAACGTTCCAGAAGTTTATACAAATACAAGAACAACAATGGTCTTGCGACTGCCATGTTCAATTATAAACTGGCTGAAAATCAGTCTCTGGCCTTGAGTAATGTGTTTACGACTTTCAATAGAAAGGGAAGTGATGAACTGAACCCGGCGAACGCTGAATATGAAAAAACAAAAAAGACCAACAAAAATATTTTAGGCCTTGGCTATAACTTCGAAATAAAAAACAAGCTTGGGGCCACAGTATTCGGTAAGTATATCTATCAGAACAATATTGATGGGAATGGAAATGCGGATCAAACCGCTATGAAAAAACTTGGATATGGTACTGCCTTGACTTATTTCTTTACCCCAAACTTACAGCTTAAGGCATCTTATGAGTTGACCAACCGTATGCCCGAAGCACAGGAGATATTTGGTGACGTAGAGAACCAGGAAGGAAACCCTGAATTGAAGCCAGAAAAGAGCGATAACGTTAATCTTGGAATGAGCTACAGCTTTTCAATAAACAAGATCAACAACTTTTCGGTCACTGCCAATGCTATTTATAGAAAGTCTGATAATTTTATTTATAACCGATTGAACAGTAATCAATCTAAACTGATTGCAGACAACAGAGATGGTGTTCGTACCTGGGGTGTGGACGGAGAGATCAGATATTCCTACAAAGATTGGTTTACGGCAGGGACAACGGTAACCTATCAATATTTGCAGAACCTTCAAAAGTATGAGATCAATCCAAATACAGGAGAAAAATACACCACAGAGAGTGCGGTATATTTAGATCAAATGCCTAATATCCCGTATCTGTTTGGTAATGGTGATGTGTCTGTTTCACTCAAAAATGTGGGTAAAAAAGGCAATAATCTGAATATAGGCTATAATCTGCTGTATGTACATGCTTTCTGGCTGTATTGGCCAAGCCGTGGCGGAAGCAGTTCCAATGGAAGTAAATATGTAGTTCCCAAACAGCTTTCACACGATATCAACCTGGTTTATAGCTTAGAGAAAGGGCGTTATAATATCGGGCTTGAAGCAAAAAATATTACAGACGCGCTTCTTTACGATAATTTCAGTTTACAGAAACCAAGCCGTGGGTTCTATCTGAACCTGAGGTATTTCATTACTAAAAATAAGAACAATTAATATGAAAGCAACTATAACTAAAGTATTCGGAACTTTGGCTTTTGCAGCTATGCTAAGCTCTTGTACAAAAAAAGACAGGGCGGCCGAAAATCTTGGGAACTATATTCTGGCGGTAACCCCTGTGGCTTCTACTGGTGTTGCAGATTACCTGCTCACGGCTGGTGATTTAGAAAAAGGGACTATATCTACTGCTGGAAATGGTGTAGAGCAAGACGGGACTTACCGCTACTATGTAACGAGCAATAACAGATTCTTTAGTATGTTGTATGGCCAGGGTAATCCTGGAGCAGTAACAACTTATAACATTCTGGATGGAAGGATTAATAAACTGTCAAATTTCCAAACAGAAACTGTTCAGGCATTTGCGCCGGTTAATGACGATCTGTTGCTGGTGAAAATTTCGAGAAATATCGCCAACCCATTGTCCAGCTGGTATCGCATCAATACCAATAGTCTGTTGATTACCGGTGAAGGAACTGTAAATACACAGACTCTTTCCAATAATGGGGAAACGGCACATTTTAGCTGGATTAAGCAAGTTGGTAATAAAGTATATGCCCCTTATTTTTCTATAAAAGGATGCTGTGGTGATTCATTTGGGACGGCCTATCCTGATCAGGCATGGATTGCGGTGTACTCTTATCCGCAAATGCAATTGGAAAAAGTGATTAAAGACGACAGGACCAGTTTTATAGGAAGGTATATGACTAATGGTTTAGCCGTAGTAGAAAATGGAGATGTATATGCATTCTCTTCTTCTGTGGCCACCACAAAGAATGTTTTAAGCTCCACAAAGCCCTCTGCAATTACCAGAATTACAGCAGGTACCACAGAATTTGACCGGAGTTATTTTTATGATTTTGAAGCGATTTCCGGCGGCTATGTAATTACCGACTGGCTTTATATAGGCAATCATAATTTTGTTGTTAATGCGACCCTAAAAGCGCAAAGAGGCGCTTATTCTACAGGAAAAACCATAGCGATTGTGAATGTGAAAGATAAAACCTTTAAGCAGGTAACCGGATTGCCTTCTGAAGCCAATATCGAAAGTATTACAACCAATAATTATACGCCTAAAGACGGCAAGTTAGCCTATATCGGGGTGAACATGAAGGGGGCTGCTAATTATGTTTATAAGATAGATGCCACGACCCAGATCGCCACTCAGGGACTAAAAGTTGAAGGTGGGGTAATTACGGCTATCCAGTACATAAAATAATGGGACCTAATTCTAAGAACAAAGCGATGACACCAGGGACTAAAAATGTGGCAACCAAAAAGAAAAGTAAGGATTCCTTATTTACAAGGATTAATAAATGGCTCCATCTTTGGCTCGGTCTGGTTTCTGGTGTCATTGTTTTGATTGTATGTTTAACTGGCTGCATATGGGTCTTTAATGAGGAAATTACGGGTTTACTGGAGCCTGAAACGAAAATAGAAAAACAGGATAAGCCTGTACTCAGGCCCTCACAACTTAGCGCTATTGCTGCGAAATTGTATCCGGGTAAAGTAATTTCCTATGCTCAATACCAGCAGGGACGTGCTGTAAATGTATTTTTAAAGCAACCGAATGAAAAAGGCAGGAGAGGGGGTGGAACAACCTTAAAAATAAATCCATATACCGGAGAGGTTCTTAAAACAGAGGTGCGTAAAAAAGGAGAAACAGATTTCTTTAGGTTTGTATTAAATGGTCACCGGTTTTTGTGGATGCCTTACGCTATCGGGAGGCCAATTGTGAACTATGGAACTATGGTTTTTGTTGTTCTGCTGATTACAGGACTGATCTGGTGGTACCCGAAGAAGTGGAATAAAAGTACAAGAGACAAGAGCTTTAAGATCAAATGGGGTGCATCCTTTAAAAGGGTGAACCTGGATCTTCATAATGTGCTTGGTTTCTATTCCTTACTTTTTTTGCTTGCTATTGCCCTCACCGGGATGGTGTATGGGATCAACTGGTACAGCGAGGGTTTGTATTGGGTAACGACAGGGGGAGAAAAAATGGTCGAATTCAGGGATTTGAAATCAGATACGCTTCAGGTTAAAAAAGGATATAGCCCGGAGCAATCTATGGACATTGCCTGGAACAAGGTCATCGCCAAACATCCTAAATCTCAGGGTTTTTATTATTCGTACCTTGATACTGCTGAGAAAAAATCTACCATTGACATCACCGTTTATCCAACTGCTGGTCAGTTTTATAATAGCCAGGGATATACATTTGATCAGCATAATTTAAAAGAATTAGAACGTGAGGACATCTATTCTACGCCATATGCTAGTGCAGGCTTTGGAGGGAAATTAAGGAAAATGAACTACGATATCCATGTGGGTAGTATATTAGGTTTCCCGGGTAAAGTACTGGCTTTTTTATGCTCGCTGATTGGAGCTTCGTTACCTATAACCGGTTTTCTGATCTGGTATGGTCGCAAGTTTAAGAAGAAGCGAAAGACTTGATTGTAAAAGAGCCCGGACTGAATTTGAGTCCGGGCTTTTTTATGCGGTGCATAATTAAGGATTGTACAAATTTTAAATTTTTATTTAATTAGAAATAAAATAGGTATCTATGTTTTCTGTAAAAATTTAATCTACCTATTATCTTAATGAAGGCACTGATCTTCTTATTTTGTTTTTTTTCAATAGTGACGTTTGCCCAGCCTCCTGTTGGAAAGGTGATGCATTATACGCAGAAAGAAGGTCTTTCTTTTGGCATTATTAATAGTATTACACAAGACAACAAGAGTTTCATGTGGTTTGCTACCGCATATGGATTGAACCGTTTTGACGGTGCTACCTTTAAAGTATTCAGATTTGACCCCAGTACAGAGAAAGGATTACCTGGTAATTATGTACAGAAGGTGTTTAAAGATTCTTCAGGAAATTTGTGGGTGTCCTCACGCAACGGTTTGTTTAGGTTTGATCCTGAAACGGAGCATTTCAATCTGTATAAATTGATTTCTGATCCTCAAAAAAAGGCAGATGTTACTTGTATTAGTGAAAATAAAGAGGGGAATTTATGGATTTCCATGAGTGGCACAGGCTTCTCTTATCTGGATAAAAAAAGAAAAGAGGTTAGAAATTACAATACAAATAACCTGAAAGGTTTATCCAGTAACAGTATTTTGAATATTTATCAGGACACAGCTGGTTTTTTGTGGGTAGGTACAAGAGATGCTGGTGTTAACGTTTTCCATATTAACAGGGGCAAAATTGGAGAAAGGGTAATTTTTACTGACCCTATTTCTACATCGGCCCGGGTCAACTGTATATACAGTGATAAGGAGGCAAATATTTGGATAGGTACTTCCGGTGGTTTATGGTTGTATGAGCGTAAAAGCAATAAGTTTCATTTTATATATGGCCAGAAGTACCGGCTGAGAAGCAATTTTTTTCTTTCGGTGATCCAGGATAGTCAGCGGCAACTCTATGTTGGATTGCAGGACGGAGGCCTGTACGTTCTTGATTTGAATAGATTTAAAGTTTCTAATCCTTCTGAATTTGTTTTTGAACAGGTAACCAATGAGAATGGTCTCAACATTACTCCCAGATCTGTACAGGACTTATATATCGATAAAGATAAAAATCTTTGGGCAGGGACTTATGGCGACGGTGTTTACATGGTTAATAAGACAACTGAAAAATTCAGGCTCTTTCATAAAAAAACAACAGATCGTTATGGTGAAAGTTATATCCGTTACTATGGTATATGCATGGACAAGGAAGGCTATCTCTGGCTTGGAACTGACGGAGATGGTATTTACAAATCGACTAAAGAAGGTAAAATACTTAAACATTATACGGCTGACGGTAAAAAGAACAGTTTAACTGATCATGCTATTCTTTATGCATTTAAAGACAGTAAAAACAATCTCTGGTTTGGGACCTATGCAAAAGGGCTGCTGCTCTATGATCCCCGTTCGGACGGTTTTGTTAGTTTTCAACATAGCGCAGCTGATCCATCTTCACTAGGTGGAAATGATGTACGGGTTATTCATGAAGATAAGCAGGCAAACATTTGGGTTGGAACGAATGGAGGGGGACTTAGTCTTTTTAACCCAGTTACCCGGAAATTTAAAAATTACAATACCAGCAACAGTAAAATCAGTTCCAATGATGTAAGGGCTTTGGAGCACGATCAGGACAACAATCTTTGGATTGGTACGTATGGTGGTGGGCTGAATTATCTTGATATCCGGCAGCAGATGTTCCGTCCTCTTCTACTCAAAACTAAACGAGAGCCAGGAACTTCAAGTGATATTATTTTATGTTTGTATTTGGATCAGCAGCACCGTTTATGGATCGGAACAGAAGGGGACGGATTATTGCTTTATCATATTCCCCAAAAGGCGCTGACCAGATTCAACGAAAAAAAAGGACTTGCCAACAATACCGTTTATGCGATTAAAGCAGAGCGGTCTGGTAAAATATGGCTTAGTACAAACAATGGTTTGTCTACCATTGACCTCAGGAATCATAAGATCTATAATTATGAAGAGAGCAACGGCCTCCAGGGAGGACAGTTTAATCCGGGTTCGGCCATCTATGACGCGAAGGATGATCTTATGTGCTTTGGGGGAACTGAGGGCTGGAATTTGTTTTATCCAAGCCAGATAAAGCCCAGCAATTATTTGCCGGAAGTGAGGATAACAGGCCTTCAACTGTATGGTAAGGAGGAGGGGGATAATGGTGATATTAAGAATGTAAGCGAATCCAAACGGATTATTTTGGATGCCAGCCAGCCGGTGTTTTCGATACAATATATGGCCTTGAATTATGCTTATCCAAAATCAGCACAGTTTGCTTATAAACTGGAAGGATTGGACAAAGACTGGAATTATGTAAAATATCAAAAATCTGCTACCTATCGGTACCTGAGTCCTGGAATTTATACTTTCAAAGTGAAAGCCTCTAATCAGGACGGTACCTGGAATGACAGCTATGCAAAAGTTGATATCAGGATATTGCCTCCCTGGTATAAGAGCTGGTGGGCCTATTGTATTTATAGCATTTTTACCGGAATGGGCGTTTATGCGTTTATCCATTACAAATCAAACCAGGCCAAATTAAAATACAAGATCAAAATTGCTCATATAGAAGCAGAAAAGGAAAAAGAAGTTCATGAGAATAAACTTTCTTTTTTTACGAATATTTCACACGAGTTCCGGTCTCCTCTTACACTGATCATCAATCCGGTTAAGGAAATGCTCCATGATCAGGAAAAAAGCTCTGATTTGAGTAGTTTGAACATTGTCTATCGGAATGCTAAACGCTTGTTGAGCCTGGTTGATCAGTTATTGCTGTTTAGCAAAGCAGAAACTCAGGCAGATCAGCTTAAGGTTTCTGAAATGAATCTGGTTGAACTTGGTCAGGAGGTATTTCTATGCTTTACGTATCAGGCAGCAAAGAAGAATATACTATATGAATTTATCTGTAGTCAGGATGATATCAGCATTTTTGGAGATCGGGAGAAAATAGAAATTGCCCTTTTTAATCTCCTTTCTAATGCTTTACGGCATACGCCTGAAGGTGGTAGGGTAGCACTTTCGATACAGGAAGAGGAAAGGTATGTTGCTGTTGTGGTTACAGATACAGGCACAGGGATTGGGGCAGAAGTGGGAGAAAAGATCTTTGACCGTTTCTACAAAGTTCAAGATAGAAGAAATTATGCTAAAGGAGGCTTTGGAATTGGTCTTTATCTTGTCAAAAATTTCGTTGAAAGTCATGGTGGAAAGGTAAGTTATACCAGTAAGGTAGACGAGGGAACCGATTTTAATCTGCGATTTTTAAAGGGCAAAGGACATTTCAGACAGGAACTTGTTTTTGAAGAACAACTGGAAAGTTCTGTTATTCTGGAGGAACTTCGTGAAGAATTTGAGGAAGAGGGAATGCCTTTTTCCCAGCCAGATCTGCAGGAAGATTTGGCTTCTGACAAGAAAACAATGTTGCTGATTGATGATAATATGCAGATCAGACAATATATAAAACAGATCTTTAACTATAAATTTGACTTGCTGGAGGCCGACAATGGGGAGCTTGGCCTTGAAATGATTGGCCGTTATTTGCCGGATATTGTAATCAGCGACGTGCTTATGCAGGGGCTAAATGGCGTAGAACTCTGTAAAAGGGTAAAAGGAGATTCTGCGTTGAATCATATTCCTTTCATCCTGCTTACCGCCAGTACCTCTTCTGAAATCAAATTGAAAGGCATTGAATGTGGGGCCGATGATTATATCAGTAAACCCTTTGAGAAAGAAATACTGGTTGCGAGGGTGGAGGGTTTGTTAAAGAGCAGGAATAATCTGCAGCAGTATTTTTATAATGAAATTACACTGAAGGCTGATAATTTAAAGATCTCGTCTGAATACAGAGAATTTTTGGATCGCTGTATAGCTGTTGTAGAGAAGCACATGACCGATCCAAACTTTAGTATTACCACACTTGCGGAAGAAACAGGTATGAGCCGTTCTAATCTGTATGTGAAGATTAAATCGATATCGGGCCAGTCTGCAAATAGTTTTATCCGGTTTATCCGTTTAAGAAAAGCAGCCGAGTTTTTTATCAGTACAGAATATACGGTTCAGGAAACAACATTCAAAGTGGGGATTAAAGATGCCAGATATTTCAGAGAGCAGTTTCATAAACTATTTGGTATGAATCCTTCAGACTATATCAAAAAATACAGAAAGACATTTAATGCTAAGTATTCTCTCCATAAATCGATGATTAAGCCAAAAGATAACAAATAGACAGTTTTTTGTTCAAATCTCCCTGCTTTTTTGGGAGTTTACCCCTCACTACTATGGCATAAATATCCAGATTTTAGCATTGTTCTTTGTGTTGGTGCGCCATGGCAAAGAACAATACAACTAAACCAAATATAGTATGAAACGAAATCTACACCTCATTCCATCAGGACATACATGACCTGTGCTGAACATCCAGCCTCAATTCAACATGTATTCACTCAAATTAAATTTATTATGTATCACAGATATTCTATTATCAGGAGTATTCCATTGATTGTGGGGATCTTTATGTTCCTCTTTATTGCTCCATCGGCATTTTCGCAGACGGAAAGTGTTACCATACAAGGTAAAGTAGTAGATGGTACTGCTTTGCCCATGGCAGGAGTTAGTGTTAAAGTGAAAAATACAACCTTGACCACCACAACAGATGCCCAGGGGCATTTTCAGCTTCGCGTTCCCAATAAAGGCGCTGTCCTCCAATTCTCTTATATTGGCTTTGCTTCTCAAGAAGTGGTGGTCGGAGATAAAACCGTGATCAGTCTGGTCCTTCACAGCGATGACCGTTCTTTAAATGAAATCATGGTTGTAGGATATGGTTCTCAAAAGAAAGAAACGGTTACAGGATCTATTTCCCAGATCAAAGGTGCTGATCTGGTTAAAAGCCCTCAACCCAATCTTTCTAATTCACTTGCAGGCCGTTTTTCTGGTGTAGTGATCAACAACAGAGGGGGAGAGCCGGGTTATGATAAATCCGATATTACCGTTCGCGGATTGGCTACTACTGGCAGCAATAGTGTACTGGTGGTTGTAGATGGAATTCCCGGGCAGGTTGGTGGACTTGAGCGCCTGGATCCAAATGACATTGAAAGTGTATCTGTATTAAAAGATGCCTCCGCGGCCATTTACGGGAACAGGGCCGCAAATGGTGTTATACTCGTTACAACAAAACGAGGAAAAACAGGGAAACCAACAGTAAATTATAGCTTTAATCAGGGCTATACTTCCCCAACGCGTTTACCTAAAATGGCTGATGCAGCAACCTATGCTCAGATCATGAATGAGATCAATTATGATGCAAATGCTGCAGGAGGGCTGAATCAAGCCTATACTGCAGATCAGATTCAGAAATTTGCCAATGGCTCAGATCCATTATTGTACCCAAATACAGACTGGATTGCTACAGTATTGAAAAAAGTGACTACCCAAAGTCAACATAGTTTATCCGTAACTGGTGGCAATGAGGATGTAAAGTATTTTGTCTCTTTGGGTGCGCTTAATCAGAATGGTTTGTATAAAAATGGGGCAACCACTTATAAACAATATAATTTTCGTTCCAATATTGATGCAAATATCAGCAAACGCTTAAAAATAGGTCTTTCCTTATCGGGAAGAGAGGAAGACCGTAAGTATCCAATTACCAGTGCTGACGATATTTTCCGGTCACTTTACCGGGCAAAACCAATTATTGCAGCCTATTATCCAAATGGCTTGCCTACCCGGGGGCTGGAAAATAACAACCCTGCAGTACAGGTTACTGATCTTGGGGGAATAAACAATAATCCGACTCAGGTTGTAAATGCAATTTTGAAAGGAAGTTATCAGATTCCAGGTATCGAAGGCTTATCTGCAGATGGTTTCTTTTCGGTTGATAAGTCCAATACCTTCAGTAAAGCATTTAATAAACCTTATCTGTTGTATGCTTACGATCCTAATACCGGTTTGTACAACAGTAATATTGTAGGTGGAAATAATAATAAAGCCACACTTACAGAATCGCAAAAAAGGGAATCTCTGATTACTTCAAATGTTAAACTCAACTTTGTAAGGCGTTTTGGCTTGCACGATATTAATGCTTTTGTAGGTTATGAGCAAAGTAAAAATAATTTAGAGTATTTTGATGCACAGCGCTTTAATTATCTCTCCACCCAGCTTCCGGAATTGTCGCAGGGTGGAATGTCGGCAACAGATTACCTGAATTCGGGCTACAGTTCCAATTATACGCGCCGAAGCATCATCAGCAGATTGGCCTATACCTATAACGAGAAATACTTATTTGAAGGGCAGTTGCGCCGTGATGGATCATCTATTTTTGCTCCCGGGCATCAGTATGGAACTTTTCCATCCGTTTCTGCTGGCTGGAGAATCAGTAAAGAAAATTGGTTTAAAGATGCGGCAGGTTTCTTTGATGACCTGAAATTACGTGCTTCTTATGGTTCCCTGGGGAATGACAATGTAAAAGGCTTCCAGTTTTATGATAATTATACCCTTGTTGGAAATGGTTTTGTAGCGTTGAATCCACAAGTTTCGGGTGCTACGAATACGATTCAGCCTGGCGTAGGTTTAACTAAACTTGCTAATCCAAATATTACCTGGGAAGTTGCTAAAAAACTGGATATCGGTATAAATGCAGTATTCCTGAAGGACTTCAGCCTTGAAGCCATTTATTTCCAGCAAAAAAGGTCGAGTATCCTTACCCAGCGTAATGCCTCTCTTCCGGGGTCATCTGGTATCGTGAATCCTTACGATGATGGTACCGAGAAGTACAATCCTTTGGTGCCTTCTGAAAATATAGGTAAAGTAAATAGTGCCGGTTTTGAAGGTACCTTAAGTTATAACCATAGGGGAGCTGAATTTAACTGGGGTGTGTCTGGAAACTTTACGTATGCAAAGAGCAAGGTTGTTTTTATAGATGAGGCTGCAGGTACCTTAAGTTACCAGCGTAAAACCGGCAGGGCATTAAATACCTATTTGTTGTATAATGCTATTGGCTTATTCCGTACACAAGCCGAGCTTGATGCTTACCCGCATGTTCCGGGTGCTAAGGTTGGTGATTTGAAATATGAAGATTACAACGGCGACGGCGTACTTAATGCCGATGATATGACCAGGACTAAATATGGCAATACGCCGCAGATTACCTATGGCTTTAACTTTAACGCATCGTATAAAAACTTTGATATTTCCCTGCTCTTTTCTGGACAGGCCCAGGTGAGTCAATATGTATTGCCGGAGGCCGGTAGTGTGGGTAACTTTTACAGCAGCTGGGCAGATAACCGTTTCAGCCAGAGTAATCCTAATGGTACTTATCCGAGGGTTACCGAACGTGCTTCTAATGCCATTAGTGGTGGTGCCTACAAAAATACCTTCTGGTTAAATAACGCGGCATTTCTGCGTCTTAAAAACGTAGAGTTGGGGTATAATTTAAAAGGAGATTTCCTTTCAAAAATAAAATTATCGGGTATCAGATTATATGCCAGTGCATTTAACCTCTTTACCATTACAAAGGTGAAAGATTATGACCCAGAGGGCAGTAGTGAAAGCGGGCAGTTCTATCCTCAGCAAAGGATTATCAATATTGGTGCAAATGTGAAATTTTAATATTTAGCAAGATGAAATACAATCATAAATTATCAGTCCTTATTTTGTTTGCAGGTGCTTTGGCGCTTGGTTCATGCAAGAAAGATTTTCTGGATACAAAAGCTACAGATAGAATTCCAGCTAGTACCCTGCAAACCGATACAGCAGTTTTTGAAGCTTTTGTGGTCAATGAGTATATTGGTGCCAGGCTTCAGAATAAAGAAGCTGATGGCTCCAACCCAGGCTTTGGCCGTGGATTTGAATACAGTATGTGGTGTTCTGTTAGCGATGAATCCATTTACAATAATGACGACGATACCTGGCTGGTGCAAAGAGGTCAGCTGGCTCCTGAAAATCTAGGTGCACTGGGTGTGATCTGGGGGCGTAGTTACCGGAGTATCCGGGAGTGTAATTATGCTTTAAGTGTACTGGCTAATATTTCCATGAGCGCTGCACACAAATCACTGTTAGAGGGAGAAATTAAATTTATCAGGGCTTTTCGTTACCTAGATCTTATCCGTAATTACGGCCGGGTAGTTTTAATGGGGGATAAGGTTTATAATTTAACCGATAATCTTCAGGATCCGTTTTTATTTAAACGGGTCTCTATAAAAGAGGGGATAGATTATGCTGTTGCCCAATTTGATCAGGCCGCTGCTAAATTACCCTTAGACAACAGTTCGAACTGGGAATTGGGCAGGGCAACAAAAGGTGCTGCTTTGGCCTTAAAATCCAGATTAGTGCTCTATGCTGCCAGTCCACTATACAACTCGGGAACCTGGCAGGCTGCAGTTGATGCCGCGCAGCAGGTTATTGCTTTGAATAAATATGGAATTTTTCAGGGTGGTTATGGGAATCTGTTCTTAACCAATCAGACCAATGAAGCTATTTTTGAACGTTTGTATACCAAAAATGCAAACCATGTCCATCTGGAGATTGCGAACGGACCTAATGGATATGGAGGCTGGGCGGGTAATACACCTTCTCAAAACCTGGTGGATGTATACCAAATGACCAATGGATTACCTGCAAATTCCTCTAACCCTTTGTATAATCCTGCTACTCCTTATGCGAACAGAGATCCTAGATTTGCAGCTACGGTACTTTATAATGGTGCCAGTTATCGGGAACGTAACGTGGAAACTTTTATCCCAGGAGGGAAAGACAGCAAAGATGGCTCAGACAACTGGAATACCACCAAAACAGGTTACTATCTGAAAAAATTCATGAATGACGCTTATCCGCTTCAAAATCCATGGGGCAATGCAGGTTTTCAGCCATGGATCTATATTCGTTATGCAGAAATTCTGCTCAATTTTGCAGAGGCTGCCAATGAGGCCTACGGTCCTGACGCGGTACCATCTGGCGCAAGTTATACAGCCAGGCAGGCGGTGAATATGATCCGGGCAAGGCAAGGTGTAAACATGCCGGCTATTGCCAGCGGTATCAGCCAGGCAGATATGCGTACTGCTATTCGGTTAGAACGTCAGGTTGAGCTTGCTTTTGAGGAGCATCGTTTCTATGATGTACGCCGGTGGAAAATTGCAGATGTAACGGAGAATCTACCTATGCGGGGAATGATCATCACCAAAAATACGGATGGAACATTTACGTATACTCCAAAAATAGCCCTGGATGGACGAAAGTTTGAAACAAAACATTACTGGCTTCCTATTCCGCGTGCCGAAATACTAGCTTCTAATAACCAGCTGGAACAGAATCCCGGTTATTAATTTCACTTAATCCATTATTTTTTGAACCTATCCATTTAAAATAAATATTTAATAATTTCTTCTGTAATCCCGATGAAACAAGCCCCAAAAAGAAGATTATTTCCGTTCCTCCTGTTATTTGCTACCAGCTTATTGGTCAATCCGGCAGTGTCAAAAGCTCAAAAAGCAGCCCATACGTTTCAATTGGGGAATTCTGATTTCCTGCTTGATGGAAAACCACTCCAGATGATTTCCGGAGAAATCCATTATACCCGTGTTCCACGGGAAAGCTGGCGTGCCCGTATGAAAATGGCCAAGGCAATGGGAATCAATACGATTGGTACTTATGTGTTCTGGAATGTTCATGAACCTGAGCAGGGTAAATATGACTTTTCAGGTAACCATGACATTGCCGAATTTGTACGCATTGCCCAACAGGAAGGGTTGTGGGTTGTACTTAGGCCAAGCCCTTATGTTTGTGCAGAATGGGAATTTGGGGGGTATCCCTACTGGCTTCAGAATATTAAAGGTTTAGTGGTCAGAAGTGACGAAGCGCAATACCTTCGGGCTTACAAAAACTATATTATGGAGGTGGGCAAGCAGCTTGCTCCGTTGCAGGTTAACCATGGCGGGAATATTCTGATGGTACAGATCGAAAATGAATATGGATCTTTTGGAAAAGATAAGGACTATCTGGAAACCAACAGAAAGATGTTTGTGGAAGCTGGATTTGATGGCATTTTGTATACTTGCGACCCTGCAGAAGCCATTAAAGATGGACATCTGCCCGGTTTATTACCTGCCATCAACGGAGTTGACCAACCTGCAAAAGTAAAACAGCTTGTTAATGAAAACCACAATGGAAAAGGTCCGTATTATATTGCAGAGTGGTATCCAGCCTGGTTTGACTGGTGGGGTACTGCACATCATACCGTTCCTGCCGAAAAATATGTAAATGCAATTGATTCCGTACTTGGTGCAGGTATCTCCATCAATATGTATATGTTTCATGGGGGCAGTACAAGGGGATTTATGAATGGAGCAAATTTCAAAGATACTTCTCCTTACGAACCTCAAACCAGCAGTTATGATTATGATGCACCTCTGGATGAAGCGGGGAATGCAACAGATAAATTCATGAAATTCAGGGAGGTTATACAGAAACATTTGCCTTATGTTTTGCCTGAAGTTCCGAAAGCGAAGCCTTCTATCACGACGCCGATGGTTAAATTTACAACATCAGCCAACCTGTATGATGTATTGCCCGTGCCAACACTCAGTGCGCGGCCTTTAACTTTTGAAAGCATGAAACAGGCCTATGGTTATGTTTTATATCGTACAACCTTAAATGGCGGAAAACGTGGGTTACTCAAGATTAAGGAACTGAGAGATTATGGGATGGTATTTGTTAATGGAAAAAGGTTGGGAACTCTGGACAGACGGCTCGGTCAAGACAGTCTGGAACTTAATCTTCCTGCAGGTAAGGTTACCCTGGATATTCTGGTTGAAAACATGGGAAGGATCAACTTTGGTATTTACATGTTAGAGAATACTAAAGGCATTACAGAAAAGGTTGTTTTTGCCGGACGGGAGCTTAAAGGATGGAAAATGTTTGGTTTGCCTTTTGATCATCTGCCTTCATTAAAGTCTAAAGTGACAAAGGCCATACCTGGTGTACCAATCGTGCGTAAAGGGATTCTTACCTTGGATAAACCTGCAGATACCTATCTGGATTTAAGTAAATGGGGCAAGGGTGTGGTTTGGATCAATGGACATCATTTGGGCAAGTATTGGGAAATCGGCCCTCAGCAAACCATTTATGTGCCTGCAGAGTGGTTAAAAAGGGGAGAGAATGAGGTGGTGGTTTTTGAATTGAATAAGTCCGGGCAATCCTTACTTAGGGGAATAGAGAAGCCTGTTCTGAATAAACTGAAATAGATTATTTATTGATCCTGATGCGGTAAAGCTGTGCATCAGGATCAATAACTACCAATAGGTTAGGGCTTCTTTGTTACGGTAGGAATCCGAATGGTGACTGTAAAAGTACCGGGAGCAAAGACCTTGAAATCAAAGAATACCGGGTTCACATTTCTGTTCTCCACTACAAAATTTCCTGGAATACGATAATAATTTCCGGTTCCGTTATTTCCTTCTTTAATTGGAAAGCCATTCGGAAGTTCTATAAATCCCCATTCTAATCCGGTTGCAGTTTTTACCGTTGGGTAATAAGGATTCATCTGGGCAAAATTTCCCCGATCTCCCCGGGTAATGACCTGACCTTGTGCCGGATTGAAGAAAGTACCATTTTTGTCTGCGAATCTGAAGATGATCTTATTTGGTCCTGATTTGTCATAGTCTACCGTAATGGGTAAAAAAGCACTACTGGAAAAACCAGTTTCGGCACCGAGGTCAGAGGTGGTGTAAAATGGGCTGCTGGAGATTGCATAATTGGCTTTTGAAGTAATCTGAATCGTACAGGCATTGTTGATGGTCCTGATGCCGTTTACATTGCTCACCTCTACATCAATAGTATACCTGCCGGTATCAATATTTGCCGTGGCTTGCGATAAAGCAATTCGGCCGCCAATTTCTCCAACACTGAGGGCAACTGCAGGTTTGAGGATGATCTTCTTATTGACCAGTTCGATTGTAGAGTCTGCTGCCGTGATCTGCCCGTTGAATTGTTTGATGACATATTCTTTTAGCAATTCTGGTGCATTTTTTCCGGTGGTTAGGTTTCTTACAGCCAGCAGCTTCACGTGGACCGGGCCTGTAGTTCCATCCAGTTCTAATGAGTTAGAAGTGGTTACGTTTCCCTGGGTCGCGATTAAAGGATTTGGGGTATAGTACATGTAATCGCTGATAAACCCCTTTTCTATTTTTTTACAGCCATATACCAGTAGTGCGGTAACGGCGCATAAATAAGCACATAGTGCAATATGTTTTTTTCTCATGATGTGTTTGTCTATTGATCAACTAAATGCGTTTAGAACCTGATGAAAGTATGCTGGTTGTTCAGCACATGCAGCATACCGCCGGTTGAAGGTTCAATACCTGTTGTCTGACATTGGGCCTTGATATCTGAAGTTGGATCATCTGCAGGTAAAGTTGTACCGGGTGGATCTAACGCGCCGCGAACTCTGATGTAATACAAATAGTAAATTGGTGCGGAAGACCAGGCCCCAGAGGCCTTAGGCTGTAATATACGCTGAATTGCAGTTTTTGTGTTGGCCATATTGTTTGCCATCGCCGCCTGTTCTGGTGTTGTCATCAGTTCCACACGAGATTTGACCATATATATCCTTAGAGAATCGGCAGTGATGTCTTTATACATGTCGTCTAAAGTGTATTTTCCGTTTTCGTCTTCTTTTAAAATGGAATCTCTTTTTACTTTAAGGTATTTGTTAATGGAATAGTTTGTGGGGGCAAAGAAAGTTGCTGCACCATTCACTTCTTCTTTCAGGTTATAGTGGTCAATGACCATGATCAGCGTATCGAAGAGGTGATATTTGTGTTGTTTTAAATAGTCATAAGTGCTCAGGGAACTTTTGGGGTCGCTTAAACCACCATCTGTCAGATAGCTGCTCTTTTTACAGCTAAAAAAACAGGTTAATGCAAGAACACAAGCCAGTAGGTATATGGATTTGGTTTTCATAGGATTACATTTTAGAACGCCAGTAAGGAGTTTGAGTTAGTTTTTTGTTAATGCTCATCAAAGCGGGGTCCAGCGGCCAGTAATATTTTCCAGCATTGAAATCGCCCTGGCTCATCTTATCGTCGCCAAATTTCATAATCCCGGTTTTGCGACCGAGTCTGACGAGGTCATAAAAGCGATGGCCCTCCAAAAACAGCTCCCGTCCGCGTTCAGCAATAATTCCTTCAAATAGATTATCGTTTGTCCCTTCCCAGCTGTTAAGGCCTGCTTGGGTTCTTACTTCATTTAAATAGGTTTTTGCCTCACTGTATTGACCTAATGCGGCAAGGGCTTCTGCTTTTAGCAGGGTAATATCGGCAAGACGGAAAATGATTATATTATTGTGGGCAACACCAACGGTTACATTTTGTCCGCTCGTGTAGGTGATGTTGCTGTATTTGATACATATGGGGTCTGTTGTGCTGGTTAAAGCAAAAGCATTTTTGAACCTCAGGTCCTGACTGTCATTGTTAAACAAACTGCTCAATGTATTTTGATTGATGATAAAAAGGGCATTTCCTGTATTTGTAGTCAGGTAGGGACTTTTTAATGTATAAAACGAGATTCCGGTAGTGTTGCCTTCATTCTCATCGCTTTGTGCAATTTCAAAAATACCTTCTGCAGATTTGCCTTTGAAAATATTCAAATAGCTGGCCCGGTTCTCGTATTGATAATATTTCCTGTCCAGAATTGCGGATGCGGCCGTACTGCAATTGGCATAATCGCCCTGCCAGGCATACAGGTGGGCAAGAAGTGCATATGCTGATCCTTTATTGGCTCTTACAGCCCGGTTGTTGGCATTTGAATAATCCCAGCTCAACAAATTTATGGCCATATTAACATCTTTAATGCATTGTTTTAAAATCTCGTTTTGCGGACTTCTTGGAAGATCCACTGCCTCTGTAATATTTACAGATTCAACAACCAGCGGAACGTCTCCCCAGATTCTGGCCATATAGAAATAATTGAATGCCCGTAAAAAATAGGCTTCTCCAAGAAAATTGTTCTTTGCAGCAGCGGAAGAAAACTGATCATCGGTCATTTTGCCAATAAACTGAATGCAGCGGTTGCTTTGATCAATGGTTCTGTAAAAAAGATCATAGCGTCTTAATCTCATCATCCGGTCCCCGGTTTCAGCAAAGGGAACAGAAACTGACCAGTTGATCTTAGATACATCTCCCAGGCGGTATTCATTGGTGTTGTATTCATCGGTAGGTAAATCTCCATAAGCATAAAAGGCCATTCCATTGGTGTTCAGACTGGCTCTTAATAAAGCGTAAGCAGAGGCTACACCTTTGTCTGCGTCACTTTCGTTACGCCAGAAGGTTTGATCGGTAGAAACACTGATGGGTTTTTCGTCTAAGAACTTTTTGCAGGAGAGTAAGGCTGTGCCCAATAGTAAGCAGCTTACATATATAATTAATTTTTTCATATCCATTTTCGTTAAAAGGTTAAATCCAGTCCAAAGGTGTATTTCTTAGGGATCGGGTAATCATTCCCCCCAGAGTAGCCCGTGATGTCTACAGCCTCCGGATCAGGAACGGTAGACCTGGACCATATTTTTACATTATCCATCATCCCATACACTCTGATAGACCGGATGCCTATGCTCCTGGTGTATTTTTCTGGGATGGTGTAGCCCAACCTGATGTTTTTGATTCTTATAAAACTGGCGTCTTCTATGAACAAACTTTGTCCTATATGCCATTTATCTACTTTGTTGGTGATCAGGCCGGGGTATTTGGCTATGTCTCCAGGTTTACTCCAGAAATCAGAGACGTTAAAGTTAGAAGCAGGCCCTGATGAACCGCCCCAGACCTGGTAAGGATTATCCGTTCCTGCGTCCTGAAATTTATCAGAAAGGTAGCCATTGCGTAATTTCCTTCCTGAAATAAAAGTGACCAGAACATCGAGAGTAAAACCCTTGTAAGAAAATGAGTTGGTTAAACCGCCAGTAATGTCCGGGTTCGGATTGCCATAAGAAACCAGATCGTTATAATCGATATTATAGTCTCCGTTTTGATCTACACGTGCCGGGTCACCAGCGCTGAACTGGGAGCCACCAAATTGAGTAATTCTTTTGCCTGTCATGGGGTCTACAGGTACATCGGAGTCTCTGGAATAAACACCTCTTACATCCCAAACTTTATAAGTAAAAAGGGGCTCACCCACACTTAAGGTTTGCTGCATCCATGGGGGGCCAAATGTAAAATCCCGGCCACCATTGGGTAGTTTAGTGATGTAGTTTTTGTTGTAGGCAATATTGAAGTTTGTATTCCATTGCAGTTTAGACTTTTCGGGAAGATTACGGGTGTTTACACTGAATTCAATTCCACTGTTGCGGAGATTGACATAATTATTAGACGTTAGTGAATAGCCGGTGGTAAGCGGTACAGCCACATCAAATACTTTATTTTTGGAGTCCCTTATATAATAATCTGCAGTTAAAGAAATCCGGTCATTAAATAATCCAAGGTCAATTCCAAAGTTGGCTTGCGGACTTCTTTCCCAGGTAATGCTGGTGGCAGAAGCAGGCCTTGTATAATCCGGATAGATGACTTGTGTACCATTGTAGGTGGTTTGAGAACCTGGTTGACCATTACCTAGTACTGAACCATCATAGCTGGAGTTTGATATTAATGATTGGTATTGAGCATAATATGCGCCCGGGTCATTGCCTGTGATTCCATAGCTTCCTCTGAATTTGAGGTAAGAGATTACTTTTTTTACGGGTTCAAAGAACTTTTCTTCAGAAATGTTCCAACCTGCAGAGAGGGATGGGAAAGAACCCCATTGGCTGGATGTACTGTATCTTGAAGAAGCATCGGCACGATAAACGGCTTGCAACAGGTAACGGCTCTTGTAATCATATATAAAGCTTCCCATCCAGGACAAGCGGGAGCGCTTTTCAATCACATTACTGGCAAATAGGTTTGCCCCTGAGGCAATTCCATTCACCGTTTTCACGGCATCTGAGTTACCTACACTATTGCTGTAGCTGTTGTTGTTTACGTTTTTTTCCATCCCCTGAAGCAGGATCAAATTAAAGTTATGGCCGCTTTTTAAAGACTTGCTGTAATTCAGTGTGTTTTCCAGCTCCCAGCGGTTGCCTTGATAAATCCAACCGTAAGCTTCATTGAGACCGCTGCTGCTTAACAGATTTGGTTTAAAATAGCTACGGGTATTGTTGTTGATGTTGTAAGAAATGGTGCTTTTTAAATTTAGCCCTGGCATGATGGTGTATTGCGCAGAGGTATTTCCATTAATGCTGGTGGTTTTATCATCATCCATCAACTGATCATAACGTCCGGTATATAACTCTTCTTCAGCTTTTCCGATTTTCCAGAAAGAGGATGGGAAACCCCAGGTTGTAAATGGATATTTATTCTGATCGCCCTGGCCATGTTTGGCGGTTGTTAGACCTACAAACAAATTGGTTTGGATTTGAAGGGATTTAGCAGGGTTAACCTGTAAAAATAGCCTGGGTGTAACACGCTGTATTCCATAACCCTTCATCACCCCATCCTCTGAATAGCGGTTAAAAGAGAAACGGTAAGAATAATCTTCTTTAGCGGCTGCAATGCTGGCGTCAACATTGCTGATCAGACCTGTCTGAAGAAACAGACCCTGCCAGTCGGTATTGTTGTTAAATGCTGAATTTAAACTATCTGTAAGCATCATGCTCAAATTACCCAGACTCTGGTAATTTGCATTACCACCATAGAGCAGGTCCATTTTGAGCCTTCTTTCTGCGGTTCCTGTTTGTATGGGTTTCAACGCGGGCTTGTTTGCAATACCGAAATAGCTAGAGAGCCTGATTTGCGGTGGTGCACCCAGTGCGGCATGTTTTGTTTTTACAATGATCACACCATTTGCCGCCCGGGCTCCATAAACTGCGGATGCGGAGGCATCCTTTAATATGTCTACAGATTCAATATCATTTGGATTAATGGCTTGAAGGGGGCTGCTGCCATAGGCAGAATTGATGTCGTTTACGTCATAAATAATCCCGTCAATCACATACAGTGGTGCGCTGTTTTGCCCAAAGTTGACATTACTGGCTCCCCTGATGTTCACGATGGTGTTTCCACCTGGTTCGCCAGAGGTACTTAATACATTTAATCCAGCTACACGCCCCTGTAACATGGCATCGAAAGTAGAGTAGGGGGTGTTTTCAAAATCTTTACCTTTTACCGTTGCAATAGCTCCGGCAGTTTTCTTTCGTTGTACGTTCTGATAACCAACCAGTACCACATCCTGCAGCATATTTTCATCTTCAACTAACTGGACATTTAAACTGGTATTGTTACCTAGAGGAACTTCTTTGGATTTATAGCCGACCAGGCTAAATCTCATGACTGCGCTTTGATCTGGTTTAACCATTAAAGAAAATTTACCGGAGCCATCTGTAATTGTTCCTGTAGTTGTTCCTTTTAGTTTAATGGTAACGCCCGGTAAGGGCAGGTTACTTTTGTCTGTTACCATTCCGGTAACTTTGGTTTGTCCATAAGCAAGCCAGGGGATCATCAAAAAGAAAATCCCGAATAACTTACTTAAGGATAGGGTAAGTTTTACATTCATAATTTGGTTGGTTTTTATAATCGTTGTGTTGACGTTTATAAAAATAGTGTTGTAGATTTTCCCCTATTCGGAAGATTTTATCTAATACCAGCCGTTTTTTAACCTGATTCCGTTGAGTTGTGTTGCTGTAAAACAAAATATGGTTGATAATAGCTGTTGCCATCAAATGTTTTTATATCTGTGCTGTTGTATAGCTTGTATAATAGAGGTAATCCAGAAAATTAGACATGGATTTTGGTTAATATCCTGCTGATTTAAATTAATAACCGATTATTTTACAGGTAAATAAATCAGCAGATTTACGGATATGGCCTATCCGAAAAGTTTACCCTATATTATTGCCAATGAGGCTGCCGAGCGTTTTAGTTTCTATGGTATGCGATCCATTTTAACTACCTTTCTGGTTGTACAGTTTTTCAATCCGGCGTTAAATCCTTCCTTGCAGGGCATTGCAGAGGCGAAGGCAAATGAGGCCACTCATTTTTTTGTTTCACTGGCGTATGCCGTTCCTTTCCTTGGCGCTGTTGCCGCCGATTGGTTCTTTGGAAAATATAAAGTTATTCTTTGGATATCAATCCTGTATTGTTTTGGACATCTGATCCTCTCCATGTTTGAGAAAGATTTTGATGTATTCAGAATTGGGCTTGTTTTGATTGCAATAGGGGCTGGAGGTATTAAATCTTGTGTGTCTGCCAATGTGGGAGATCAGTTCAATGCAGAAAATAAGCACTTGCTTACGAAGGTTTACGGATGGTTTTACTTCAGTATCAACGCGGGGTCTGCTGTTTCTACATTAGTAATCCCATTGGTCTATGCTGCTTATGGGCCTAAATGGGCATTTGGAATTCCCGGGATTCTAATGGCCGTATCTACATTGATTTTTTATTCTGGCCGCAAAACTTATGTTCGTGTTCCGCCGGCTGGCATAAAAAAAGACAATTTTCTTTTTATTTCTGTTTATGCACTGGTTCATTTTTATAAAAGGAAACCTGGTACTTCATTATTGGATGTGGCTAAAGAAAAGTTTAATCCAGAGAAAGTAGAAGATATAAAAGCTGCATATCGGGTGATTGGGATTTTTAGTTTCATTCCACTGTTTTGGGCCATGTGGGATCAGAACCTTTCTGAATGGGTCTTGCAGGCTGGAAAGCTGGACCGGCATATCTTTGGTTACGAGCTGTTGCCTCAGCAGGTACAGACAGTAAACCCGTTCTTCCTGCTGTTGTTGATCCCGGTATTTAATTATGGCATCTACCCCTTCTTTGAGCGTATGGGTATAAAGACCAGCCCCTTAAGACGAATTGGAGCAGGACTTATATTGATGGTGATTTCTTTTGTGGTTATTGCCATCTTACAAGGAGCTGTTGATAGAGGATTTAGCCCTTCCATCTGGTGGCAGGTTCTGGCTTATTTTATTTTGGCCGCGGCAGAGGTTATGGTGTCTGTGACCTGCCTTGAATATGCTTATACACATGCACCAGCCTCTATGAAAAGTACCATGGGGGCGGTATGGCTGCTTACTATTGCTGTCGGAAATGTCTTTACGGCTCTGGTTAACCGCAGTATCTCCAATCAAGGTTTTTTCTCTTCCTTTCAGGGAGCCAGTTACTATTGGCTTTTTATTGGATTAATGCTGGTATTGATCCTGATCTATCTGGTTGTTTCTCCAAGAATAAAAGAACAAAGCTATCTGCATCAGTAAATTCGATGTGTCCTTCAAAATGTCTTGTTATGAGGCAATATGTTGTTGCTATTGGTTAAAATTCGGCATGCCGACAACTCGTCATTCAAATACATTTGAATATCCGTAAACTTAGACCTAACCACACTATGAAACCTAATCACTGGCTACTTCTCTTATCCATGTTTCCCATGGCCATATGTGCTCAGAAAAAAGACTATCCTATACAGCCCGTTGCTTTTACGCATGTGCATGTGAATGATGCGTTCTGGGCACCAAAAATGGAAATAAATGCAGAGGTAACGATCCCATATACTCTGCAGCAATGTAAGATGGATGGCAGGATCGATAATTTTCTGCGTGCATCGAAGACGATTCCCGGAGATAAATTAAGTGCTTTTCCATTTGACGATACTGATATTTACAAAGTTATAGAAGGTGCTTCTTATGCGATGCAAATGAAGGCTGATCCTGCTTTGGATAAATATGTAGATTCTCTGATCGCTATTATCGGAAAGGCACAGGAAAAAGATGGTTACCTCTATACTTTTCGTACGGTACATGCAGCAAAGCCTCACGATTGGGTAGGTTCTAAACGCTGGGAAAAGGAAGAAGAATTGAGCCATGAGTTGTATAATTCAGGCCATTTATTTGAATCTGCTGCGGCGCATTACCAGGCGACGGGAAAGAAAACATTGTTGAATATTGCCATTAGAAATGCAGATTTGCTGGTAAAGGATTTTGGTTATGGTAAGGAAGAAAAATATCCCGGGCACCAGGTGGTGGAGATTGGCCTGGTCAAATTATACCGGATCACCGGAAACGAAAAATATTTACAACTGGCTAAATTCTTTCTAGATGTGCGCGGTCCAAAAGGAGATGCTTACAACCAGGCCCAGGCAAAAGTTGTAGACCAGCACGAAGCCGTAGGGCATGCGGTAAGAGCAACTTATATGTATACAGGTATGGCAGATGTTGCTGCAATTACCGGCGACCAGAAATACCTCCATGCCATAGATGATATCTGGAATGATGTGGTGAACAAAAAATTATATATTACCGGCGGAATTGGAGCAACTGGAGCAGGTGAAGCCTTTGGTGCAGCCTATCAGTTGCCAAATATGTCGGCTTATGCAGAAACCTGCGCAGCTATTGCCAATATCTATTGGAACAGCAGGATGTTCCAGCTCCATGGTGATTCTAAATATATAGATGTTCTGGAGCGCACCCTGTACAACGGATTGCTTTCCGGGGTTTCTCTTTCAGGTGACCGCTTCTTTTATCCAAATCCACTGGCGTCGATGCATCAGCACCAGCGGAGTGCCTGGTTTAGCTGCGCCTGCTGTATTTCCAATATGACCCGTTTTTTACCTTCGGTTCCAGGTTATGTCTACGCGCAAAATGATAACAATCTATACGTAAATCTCTTCATGAGCAACAATAGTGAAGTCAAATTGCCTGCGGCGAAAGTGAACATACTGCAAAGCACTGATTATCCATGGAAAGGAAACGTAGAAATTAAAATAGATCCGGAGCGGGATGCGAAATTTGCCCTCCATATCCGCATTCCTGGCTGGGCTGGAAAGGAACCGGTACCTGGAACATTATATAGTTTTGCTGATGGAAAAGTTTACCCGGTAACACTTTCCTTAAATGGTAAACCACTTCAATATGACCTGGTTAAAGGCTATGCTGTTATAGACCGTATCTGGAAAAAAGGGGATAGGCTTACTTTGGACGTTCCAATGGAAGTCCGTAAAGTTCTGGCAAATGATCAGGTTAAAGACGATAAGGGTCGGTTCGCTTTTCAGCGCGGACCCATTGTGTATTGCCTGGAAGGCCCCGACAATAGAGATAGTGTAGTGCAAGATATTCTGGTTGATAAGAATGCAATACCTTCTATGACCTTTAAACCCAATATGCTCAATGGCATAGAGTTGTTAACGGTTAGTGGAACCAGTACCAGCAGACAGGTCAATAGTGATGAACTGATCAAGGTAAACCAGGAAGTGAGAGCTATTCCTTATTATGCCTGGGCCAACCGCGGGCCAAGTGAAATGACAGTCTGGATTCCTTATCAGGAATCGGCTTCAAGACCAAGGCCTGCGGCAACCATTGCTTCTAAGAGTAAAGTGTCTGGTTCATTGGGGAATAAACAATTGCTGGTTGCCGTTAAAGATCAATATGAACCAGCAGATTCGAAAGATACCAATTATCCATATTTACACTGGTGGCCAAAAAAGGATGCAAAGGAATATTTGCAATATGATTTTGACCAGGAGTATCAAGTATCCCAGTCGCAGGTATATTGGTATGATGATGGACCCTGGGGTGGATGCAGGATTCCGGAAAACTATAAAGTCCTTTACCTAAAGGATGGACAATGGATTCCTGTAGAACCTGTAAATGCTTATACAATAGAAAAAGATAAGTTCAATACTGTGAATTTTAAGCCTGTTAAAACCAAGGGTTTGAAGTTAGAGGTACAACTTCCAAAGGAAAATTCTTCAGGGATTCATGAATGGATAGTTAAATAGAGAGTTATAATCATAAAACAAATAAATGTCACTTTGACTTTTATTTGTTTTTGCTATATTGGTCTTCAAATAACAGGTCATTGTTATTTGAAGACCAATATAAACCCTATCCTGACTAGCCGATGAACTTGAAGTTTCTCTGCGCTCTGATCCTTTTCAGCGCCCTTTCTGTTTCCAATATAACAGCACAAAATACTGTGAAAAAGCAAGATAAAAAAGAAGTGCTTTTTAAAATCAATCTGGCCAATACATATTGGCAGAAAAATCATCTGCCACAAACCAGAGCTTTTTGGGATGAGGCTGCCTACCAGACTGGAAATATGGAAGCATTTGCTCTGACCGGTAAAAAGGCTTACAAAGCTTATGCTGAGGCCTGGGCAGAGCACAATCAATGGATGGGGGCAAATTCTATGAAGCCATCAGAATGGAAATATAACTATGGAGAAACGGATGATCATGTCTTATTTGGTGACTGGCAGATTTGTTTTCAAACCTATATCGATTTATACCTGCTCCAGCCAGAACAACATAAAATAGCCAGGGCCAGGGAAGTCATGGAGTACGAAATGAGCACTTTGGCTAAGGATTATTGGTGGTGGGCAGATGGATTGTACATGGTGATGCCTGTTATGACCAAGCTTTACAAAATAACCGGGAATCTGCAATATCTGGAGAAACTGCAAACCTATTTCGAATATGCAAACAGTATCATGTATGATCAGGAAACAGGCTTGTACTATAGAGATGCGAAATATGTTTACCCTGTGCATAAAAGTGCAAATGGTAAAAAAGATTTTTGGGCAAGGGGGGATGGATGGGTATTCGCGGGGCTGGCCAAAGTATTAAAGGACCTTCCCAAAAATGCCCCCAACAGAGAAGAATATCTTCGGAAGTACCTGGGGCTTGCTAAAGCCATTGTGGAATGCCAGCAAAAAGAAGGCTACTGGACCAGGAGTTTACTGGATCCTGAGCACGCCCCAGGACCAGAAACCAGTGGAACGGCTTTTTTTACTTATGGCCTGCTTTGGGGAATTAATCAGGGGTACCTTAAAAAGGAGACATATCTTCCAGCTGCACTGAAAGGCTGGAAATATTTGTGTTCATTTGCCTTGCAGGATAGTGGTAAGGTGGGGTATGTACAGCCAATTGGAGAAAAAGCCATACCGGGGCAGGTTGTTGATGCGAACTCTACCGCCAATTTTGGCGTTGGCGCATTTCTGCTGGCGGGTTGCGAGATGTACCGTTTTTTAGAACATTCAAAATAGAATCTTATGAAATCTTTTTACAAAGGCTGGTGTTTAACCTTATGCTTTTCCATGCTCCTGGGTGGTGGTATTTTTGGACAGAAAAGAAAAGCACTAAAGCCTGCCGGGCCAATTACAGACCGCCAGTTTTGGCTGCAAGAAATGGATAAAATGGTTCGGCCGGTGATGTATAACCTGGCCCAGGACAGTCTGCGTATTCAGATGCCCAAGGTAACCTCAAAAAGAATTGACAATAAAGATCACCGGATTAAAGTAGAATACCTGGAGGTGCTTGGACGGGTTTTAAGTGGTATAGCTCCCTGGCTGCAGCTGGAAGGGGGAAGCCAGGAGGAAGTGAGGCGGAGAGATCAATACCGTCAATGGGCGGTTCAGGGCATAAAGAATGCATTGGATTCCAATGCAAAAGATTTTATGCGCTTTGACATAGGGGGACAGCAATTGGTAGATGCTTCATATTTGGCTTACGCCTTTATTCGGGCACCATGGTTATGGGAGCATCTGGAAAAACGGGAAAAGGAAAGACTGGTGAATTCAATCAAAAGCACACGTCAGTTTAAACCTGTATTTTCCAACTGGCTACTTTTCTCAGCGATGAATGAAGCTTTTTTGTGCAGATTTGGTTATGACTGGGACCCTATGCGTGTAGATTATGCATTGCAGCAGATGGAACAGTGGTATGTTGGAGATGGTATGTATACAGATGGTGTTCATTATGCCTATGATTATTACAACAGTTATGTCATCCATCCTTATCTGGCGGCCATAGCAGGTATTATTGGTAAAAAGACCAATGCTTATGACTCCATGTTTGAAAAAATAAAGAAACGTAATGAGCGTTATGCGATTCTTCAGGAGCGGTTAATCAATACAGATGGTTCTTATCCACCTACCGGAAGATCTATTGTATACCGGGGAGCGGCCTTTCACCATCTTGCAGATATGGCCTGGCGAAAGACTTTACCTGTGCAGCTGAAACCTGCCCAGGTCCGATGTGCCCTAACAGCAGTGATCCGGAAAACACTGGAAAGTCCGTCTACTTATAAGAATGGCTGGTTAACTATCGGTTTGTATGGAGAACAACCAGATCTTGCGGATTTCTATAACAACCAAGGCAGTATGTATATCAGCAGTAATATATTTTTGCCTTTGGGGCTTGCTGAAACAGATCCTTTCTGGTCTGCCCCGGCGGAGAAATGGACTGCACAAAAAATATGGTCTGGTGAAGATTTTCCAAATGATCACAGTGTAGATTTAAGATAGATGATGACTAGAATGATACTGTGGCTATGGATCAGCCTCTTTATTGGCAGTTATGCTTCTGCACAAGACCATATTAAAATACAACAGGTTTGTGTTGATGGCTGGGCTAGTAATTCTGTAAATGTTGTTGTTTTTAGAAAAAATTCACTGGTTACTTATAAGGGGGAGCAGTATTGCGCCTTTTATGATCAGGATCAATATGTTGTACTGGCTAAAAGAAAGTTAAATAGTAGTAAATGGACGCTTTTGCGCAGTTCTTACAAGGGGGATGCTGCTGATGCGCACAAGTCTATCAGCATTATGACAGATGGGGCGGGTTTCCTTCACGTCGCCTGGGGGCAGCACAATAATCCGCTAAACTATGCCAGGTCACTAACCGCAGGCTCTTTAATACTTGGTCCAAAGGAAGAAATGCTTGGCAGAAAAGAAACGAAGGTCAGCTATCCTGAATTTCATAAACTGCACAACGGCAACCTGATTTTTCTATACAGGGATGGAGGTTCCGGAAACGGGGACCTGGTCATTAACCGGTATGATGTTAAAAAGCAATCCTGGGAAAGGGTACAGGATAACCTGATTGATGGAGAAGGTAAACGTAATGCCTACTGGCAAATGATTATTGACACTAAAGGAACAATGCATCTATCCTGGGTATGGCGCGAGAGCCCGGATGTAGCGAGTAATCACGATATGTGTTATGCGCAGTCTGCGGATGGGGGAAAGAGCTGGATGAAATCAACAGAGGAATCTTACCAGCTGCCTATTCGGGAAAAAAATGCGGAATATGCTTGTAGAATTCCGCAGAATAGTGAATTGATTAATCAGACTTCTATGGCAACGGATGATTCAGGTCAACCCTATATTGCAAGTTACTGGCGCGAAAAGGGGACAGAAATACCGCAATACCATATCATTTCTAAACAAGATGGTTGTTGGAAAGTGCAGGATTTGGCTTTTCGGCATTTAGCCTTTACACTAAGCGGGGCCGGTACGAAACGTATCCCAATCTCAAGACCCCAACTCATTACCTGGAACCGAAAGAAAAAAACACAGGCGGGACTGATTTTTAGAGATCAGGAAAGAGGCGATAAGATTTCCATAGCTTATACCGATGATCTGGCACAGCAAAAATGGCTGGTAAAGGATCTTACGTCTGGTTCTGTAGGAGATTGGGAGCCAACTTTTGATACTGAGTTGTGGAAGCAGAAAAAGCGATTGGACCTCTTTGTTCAAAAAGTTGTACAAGTTGATGGCGAAGGGAAGGCAGATCATTTGCCTACCGAAATACAGGTGTTGGAATGGGAGCCTTATTAAGCAAAAAGAATGTGTTAATAAGCTGGATTGTCTGTTTATTGGCTTTCACAGCTGTTGCCCAAAGCGTCTTTGAACGATTGGAAATCAAATATATCGGCCAGGAGAACGGTTTATCGAACAATACAGTGAATTCCTTGTATCTCGGCCAGTAAACATGTGCGGCTCAATTGTGATCCGGCAGTTGCTGAAAAACAGACAAAGATCAAGGCCACCTCAGCTTTGTACATATATTTTCTTTAGCAAGTGGGATAGGAATGAGTGCGAGCCCTTTATCTTAGGGATTCAGCCAGCGGAAGTTTGCCGTTGACAAAGTACTTCATAATTAAACAAACCTTAACAGATCAAATAGGGTATCTTTTCGTTTTACCCTATTTGTTTTTCTTTGATCCGTTCAATTTCCTTTGTCAAGGTTTGTTTTTCTGTTTTGGATTTTGTGAGCTCAACCGCCATTTGGTAATGGTTAATAGCTTTTTCAAAATCAATATTGGTATATAAGTGACCTAATAATCCATGATAATAACTGTTTTCCGTGAGCTTTAGTTGCTCAGCTTCATGAATTGCTTTTTCATTTCCATATACACGTGCAAAAGCGAAGGTTCTGTTCAGTGCTGTTACCGGTGAATACTCCAACAGGATAAGTTGATTGTATAATTGTAAGATATGTGGCCATTTAGTCTCATTTGCCAATGTCGTATGCCAATAGGCAATACCCGCCTCCAAATGGTACTTAGAAATTCCTTGTCCATCACAAGCATTTACCAAATAATAATTCCCCTTTTCAATCAATGTTTGATCCCACAGATTTGTATCCTGCTGTTCAAATAGAACAACTTCTCCGTTGTCATTTATCCGTGCTTCCAGGCGAGAACTCTGAAAACACATTAATGCAAGTAAGGCGTTGGTTTGTGGTGTATTGGTCAATTGATTTTTTATAAGAACCAATGTTAACCGGACAGCTTCAGCGCATAGTTCCTTTCGGATCAATTTGTTGTTGGTTTTTGAAAAATAACCTTCGTTAAACAGTAAATACAAGGTTTTTAAAACAATATCAAGCCTTTGCTGAACATCGGTCGCACCTAATTCCCTGATTTGAAAATTTTCATTTCGAAGATTATTCCTCGCTCTTTGGAGACGCTTTTTTATGGTTTCCGTTTTTGTTAAAAAGGCATTCGCTATTTCTTCTACGCTAAAACCGCAGAGGATCTGGAGTGCCAGACAGATTTGGGTCTCTGTTGAATTTGTTGGGTTACATACCGCAAATATCATTGCGAGTTGGCTGTCTGCAATGATTTTAATGTCAAATTCAAAGGTGTGACTCTCTTGTTCCGTCTCTGTTGGGAGCTCTTTTTTGACCTGGGTTTCAAAAACAGCCAAATGCTTAAAATAATCTTTGGCTTTGTTTTTTGCTACGGTATAAAGCCAGGCAGTCGGGTTTATCGGTACACCATTTACCGCCCAGTTTTCGGATGCTTTCAAAAACGTTTCGCTGGCAATGTCTTCCGCAGTTTCAATGTGTCGCAAGCCAAAATAACGGCATAATACAGCCGTTATTTTGGTATACTCTTGTCTGAACAAGTGTGGTAGAATTGTTTCAGGTGAAATTGAGTTTTGCTGCATTAGTTACGCTTTAAAACCTCTCTTACTTCAATATTGCCGCCGATCTTAAAAATAGGATTGCTTTTTGCCAATTCAACGGCTTCTTCAATATTCTCTACTCTAACTATGATGTAGCCGCTTATAAATTCTTTGATTTCAGTGTAAGGCCCATCTGTTACCACATTGTCTGGCCTTACCGTTTTTGCACTTCCGGGAATTGGTAAAAGCGTGTTCCCTTTGTCTGCCAGTTTGTTCTGAGCAGCAATATGGCCAAGCCAGTTCATCCTTTCCTGCATTTGTTCAGGTGATGGTTTGAAGTCTGAGGTATCGTTTAATCTGAAAATTAAGGCGAATTCTTTCATTTTTTTTATATTTATTGTCTGCCCTGATAACGATCCTGATTTCGATATGGGGACAAAATTCTATAATTTTTTAAGAACATTTAATTTTGAATTGATTGTTCAAACCAAATATACGCATGGCAAAGAACAAAACCAGTGAGACAACAGCGAGCATCCGGGATTTCCTGGAAAAGATCAATGATCCGCTAAAACGAAAAGATAGCTATGCGATTGCTGCACTTATGGAAAAACAAAGTGGATTTGAACCGAAAATGTGGGGAACTGCGATTGTTGGCTTTGGCAGCTATCATTATAGATACGAAAGTGGACATGAAGGAGATGCGCCTTTAATTGCCTTCTCACCCAGAAGCAATGCGATATCCTTATATATGGCTTCAGATGTTGAAACAAAAGAAAAGCTGCTACAGCAGCTGGGGAAATATAAAACTGGTAAAAGTTGTATTTATATTAAAAAGCTTGAGGATGTTAATATAGGTGTCTTAATACAACTTATTGATCATTCGCTTGTACATATGAAACAGCTTTATCCAGAATCTTGATTTCTATGATACAGCTGCATAAAAAAAGGGACCAGATCTTACGACTGGCCCCTTTTCATTAAATTAACGCTCTCAATGTAAATCTACGTAAAAGTTGCGATATGCAAAGAATTATTTTTATTTTTTTTATCGTATGATAGATGACTTGATGAGCGGGGTATTTGATGTAGAGGATGGGTTTGAATTATTCTTAACTTAGCCTGCAGTTCAACTGCTTAAGTATGCTTTTTCATTTTAGAACAAAATTTCCTCAGTTAAATGTTTATTGGGACCGGTATCTGGAATTCCAGAAACGACTCGATATTCCTGCAAAAACAATACTGCTGGAAGAAGGAGAAAAATCGCAAAACTACATATTTATAGAAAAGGGTTGTGTGAGGAGTTTTTTTAATAATAATGGGGAGGATAAAACAGTGCAGTTCTTTTTTGAAAACGAAGGGCTGACTTCTTTTGATAGTTTTGTTAATGATGTACCAAGTCAGTTTACCATTGAAACGATTGAGGCCTCCATTGTCTATTTACTGCCTAAAAAATACGTTACGCAACTGATGGACGAATTAAGTGCGGAGCCTGACTTTCTCAACATGATCCTGCAAATTGCTGCACAGCGTCAAACCCATTACATCAACGAATTTGTTTCTTTTATACGGGATAGTCCTGAACAACGCTATGATAAGTTGCTGAAAGAAAGACCGCATATTGTGCAAAGGGTAGCACAGCATTATATTGCGGCTTATCTTGGTGTAAGTACGGTTCATTTAAGTCGGATAAAAAGTAAACTGGCTAAAGGCAAAGCCCATTTTTAAACTTGATAACATATGTTATCGTCCTGAAAAATTACCGCTGCCTAATTTTGTGATGTCATTTTCATTGTGGAAAATGATATAGAAAATAATAGAAATGAAAGCAGCAGTAATGTATCAAAATGGCGAATTGCCTCAATATGTAGATTTCCCGGAACCAGTAGTGCAGAATGGAGATGAAGTTTTAGTTATAGTCAAAGCAGTTGCTATCAAACACTTTGATAAAGGTATAGCATCAGGTAAACACTATTCCAGTGAGACACTAAAAGAAAATGGACGGGTGATTGGTGGTGACGGCATTTGCATACTTGAAGATGGGACCAGAGTATATGGAATGGGAGTGAGCGGTATGTTGGCAGAAAAGGCGATTATACATAAAGACAGAATAGTTAAACTGCCGGCAGCATTGAGTGACGCGGATGCAGCTGCATTGCCAAATGCAATTATCGGCGCGGCGATGGGTTTAAGGTTTAAAGCAGAAATACAGCCAGGGGATATCGTACTTGTTAATGGAGCTACCGGCTTTACCGGGCGTGTAGCGGTACAGATTGCAAAACATTATGGTGCTAAGAAAGTCATCGCAACCGGAAGAAATGAGCAATCTTTACAGGATTTGCTGTCACTAGGGGCAGATGAAGTGATTTCCATTAAACAAGGTGACGAAGCTTTTATTACTCACTTAAAAGAAACCCATGTGGCTTCACCTATTGATGTGGTTATTGACTATCTGTGGGGACATACGGCCGAGATGATATTGGCCAGTTTAATGGGCAAAGGTTCTTTTACTCATAAAACAAGGTTCGTCTCCGTTGGCAGCATGGCTGGGGATTTGATTCAGCTATCGGCAGCTACTCTAAGAAGCATAGATCTGCAGCTGACAGGCTCAGGCTTGGGAAGCTGGACCAAAGACCAGGTAGGTAAACTTTTTTCTGAGATTTTACCGGAAATGTTCCAACTGGCGGCGGAAAGAAAATTGAAAGTACAAACGGTTACCCATAGGCTAGATGATATATCAACGCTATGGGATCTGGATGTTCCTGATGGAAAACGCCTGGTTGTTGGTATTTAATTTTTTTGAAAAATCCTTGTCTCTACTTCAAGGCTAACGAGGCCTTTTCGCAGAGTACAAGGATTTTTTTAGCAAATTGCAGAGGGAGGGAGCAGACTATGTATGGAGCAAAAAAATGATTCGGTAGTCATATTCATTGCGCCAACACAAAGCCACCATTCCCCTTCAGTTCCACTTCATATTTCTGCACCGTGTTGATCTCACTAACATCAAAGCTAAGCGGCTCCTTACCATCAGTGAAAAGTTTAGCTTTAGTCATATTCAATGCAGACAAATCGAGCAAAACTTTCTTTGGTTTATCCTCTCCATTTATACCGGCCACATACCATTTAGAACCACTTCTTCTGGCTATAACGACAAGTTTTCCAGGTAATCCATCTATAAATTTCACCTCATCCCAGTGTACAGGCAAAGTGCTCAGAAATAACCTTACATCTGCAGGAACCTTGGCCATCCCTTCCGGCGATTCTGCATAGTGCTGAATCCCGGAAAGAAACAATACGCTGGTTGCCAGTTCAAAAGCACTGGTGGTTTTACGGACCACTTTCGTAGGGATTTTATAGAGGTTCATTGGCGTAAAGTCCATCGGGTCAAACAGATTGCGCGTAAAAGGAAGCATTGCTGCATGTGTAGCTTCCATATCTGCAACCTCCTGCATAAAGGTGACCATTTCAAAACCCTTTACTGCTTCAGTGGTCATTAAATGAGGATAAGTTCTTGCCCAGCCTCTTGGTAAAGTTGCACCATGGAAATTAACCAGTAACTGGTGATCTGCAGCATCCTTCAGTATTTCCGTATAATATGCAATCATAGAGCGCCCGTCACCATTAAAGAAATCGATTTTGACCCCTTTGATGCCCATTTTTTGCAGGCGGCTGAATTCTTCTATCCGGCTTTCATGTGTTAGTAATTTGTTTTTTGGATGATAAGGTACTGTATTCCAGCTTCCGGCAGAATTGTACCATAACAACAAACCTACATTCTTTTTTGCGGCGTAAGCTGCAAGTTCAGTCATTTTTTCATAACCTATTTTAGTATCCCAATCTACATCTATTAAAGTGTAAGCCCATTTCATATCTGCAGCATAATCAATATACTTTTTTTGCTCCTCATAGGTAATAAATTCGTCTTTGCTCATAATCCAGCTCCAGGAAGCCTGGCCGGGTTTTATGAAAGAAGCATCTTTTAACGGTATCGCAGGCTGGGCCAGATCTGTTCCCAGGGTAGACTCCATAATGGCCTTTAAAGAACCAATAGCAATAATCCTCCAGGGAGAAGTCCAGGAACCCTTAGATTCCGGTAAAGATCCTTTGCCCGTGAAAACTTCTCTTGTGTCTGGAAAAGTAATCTGGTATACCGGGCTGCCCGGTTCATTTTTTATAAAAGTACCACAATACTTGCCATCCATTCCGGCTTCTGTAATGGCCATCCAGACATCATTTGATTTAAACAGCGCAGGATAAACCCAACCGGTTTTGGAAGATGTGCCGATGGCAATATCTTGCTGGTAGTTCTCCTCGTAGGACGGATTGGTATGTTCCCAACCCGTTTGGGCTTCTGCTTTGTGTTGTAGCCAGGCTTTGGTCATTTCCGGGAAATGATAACTGGTGTATTCCTTATTGACAGTACTGAGCAGGTCTTGTTTTCCTGTAAACTCATAACGAAAGGCCACACCATCATTGGAAACCTGGAAAGTGACACTGATCTTCTGGCCATTTAGGTTACTCCATATAAAAGTACGTTTGTTGGCTTTATAGGTAATCTCGCTTTTCTTTGCATTCAGCATGTTGTAATGTGCTTCGGTGGCTTGAACAGGAGAGACGCTGCTTGTCTTTAGCTGATCGTGGAAAGAAACACCATTGATGTCTAGACCAAGAGCAGATTTTTGAAGTACCGGACGTTTGTTAAAATAAATACTGTATACCGGTTGACCTGAAGATACCGCTACATCAACTCTAATTTTCTGGTCAGGGCTGGACAAGCTTTGTGCCTGTAAAAATGCAGTGTATAAAAGTAAAATCAGGAAGAGGAAATTGTGTTTCATTTGATGGTGATATTTGGTTATTAGAGTAAGTTTTTAAGTTATTAATCGTTAAATTAACATTTATTTTTGAGATGTCTGTTTTTTTTGTCTTTTTATTGTATTTTTAAATGTTGATTTAACGTTTAATATTTTTTTTACTACTTTCGGCTTATAATCATGAAGCATGGATCATGATAAAATAATTCCTGCCCGCAACCAAATTATAAACACATATTCCCGATAAGAATCAGATGAACTTACTCCAAAACAAACTAACCAAATTCACATATGCCTGCTTGCTGAGTCTGGGCAGCCAAGGCTTGTTTGCCCAGCAAACTGTAGTTAAATTACATGCCGATCAACCATCCGGTATAATCAGCAAACATATTTACGGACATTTTGCAGAGCATTTGGGCCGATGTATTTATGATGGTTTCTATGTGAGCGAAAACTCCAGCATCCCCAACACAGCAGGAGTTAGAAATGATATCATCGCAGCGCTTAAGAATTTAAATATTCCAAACCTAAGGTGGCCTGGAGGTTGTTTTGCAGATCGTTACCACTGGAAAGATGGTGTCGGGCCAAAAGAACAGCGGCCAGCTATTGTCAATACCATGTGGGGCGGAGTAACAGAAGACAATAGTTTTGGTACCCATGATTTTTTGAACATGTGTAAATTGCTGGGTACTGAGGCTTATCTGGCCGGTAATACCGGAAGTGGTACGGTTCAGGAGCTTGCTGACTGGGTACAGTATGTGAATTTTGAAGGAAAAAGCCCGATGTCAGATCTAAGGGTAAAAAACGGACAAGTCAAGCCATGGAATGTGAAATTCTGGGGTGTAGGAAATGAGGCCTGGGGCTGTGGGGGCAATATGACGCCAGAATATTATGTAGGAGAATACCGAAAATACTCCACCTTTATGGACGGAGGCAATCTGTTTAAGATTGCATCAGGGGCTAACGGAGACGATTACCACTGGACAGAGACTTTAATGAAGGGTATTCCATTACAGATGATGGACGGCATTGCCCTTCATCATTATTCGGTTCCGGTCTGGGATAAGAAAGGTCCCGCAACTGGTTTTACCGAACAGCAATACTTTGAAACCATGAAATCTGCTTTGAAAATGGAGGAGCTGGTTGCCAAACATTCCGCAATCATGGACAAATACGATCCAAAGAAAAAGGTTGCCCTGGTGGTAGATGAATGGGGTGGATGGTACGATGTAGAGAAAGGTACTAATCCGGGATTTTTGTATCAGCAAAACACTATGCGCGACGCGATGATTGCCGGAGTGACTCTGAATATTTTTAATAATCACAGTGACAGAGTTAAAATTGCCAATCTGGCACAGTGTGTTAATGTACTTCAGGCTGTTATTCTAACCAATAAGGAAAAAATGTTGCTTTCTCCAACCTATCATGTTATGGAAATGTACAAAGTGCACCAAGATGCCACACTGCTTCCGGTAGAAGTAAAAACAGATGATTATGTGTTTGGACAGGAAAAACTGCCCTCGGTATCTGTCTCTGCTTCAAAAAATGCAGCGGGACTAACACATGTTTCTGTAGTAAATATCAACAGCAGCAAAACTGAAGAGATTGAAATTGATGTAAACGGAGCAAAATTTAAAACCGTAAGCGGCAGGATACTCAGCTCTTCTAAAATAGACGATCACAATACCTTTGAGAAGCCGGATTATATCAAAGCTGTTCCCTTTAAAGGCGCTGTATTGAAAGATGGAAAATTAAAAGTGAAATTACCTCCTTTTTCTTTAGCTGTACTTGAACTTAACTAAAAGGATGAGAAAGAGTTTTAAAGCTTCCGTTTTGAGAAATATCAGTTTGCATAGACGAACTGTTTTACAATACAGATGGCACCATGAAACGTATTAAAATGACAATCGAAGGATTAAGAGGAAAATAATATGTTAAAACGATATTTAATCACGAGCATTGCCGCATGCGGTCTATTCCATGCACAGGCGCAAAAAAGTAAAACCTTTGTGGTGAACCCGGATCAGATCACGGCCCAGGTGCAGCCTGAAATGTGGGGTGTGTTTTTTGAAGACATTAATATGGGAGCCGATGGAGGTATCTATGCCGAACTGATCAAGAACCGTTCTTTCGAATTCTATAAACCCTTGATGGGCTGGACGGTTCAGGGGCGAAAAAAACAGGAAGGCGATATATTAGTGTTGAACAAAGGAGAAGCAGATGCCAATAACCCTCGGTTTCTAAGGGTCGTGTCCAGGGGTTCTGACAAAGCTGATCTCAGCCTGACCAACGAAGGGTTCAAGGGGATAGGGGTTAAAAAGGACCTGAACTACGATTTTTCTGTTTACTACAGAAACGCCAGCCCAGGCCTGAAATTGCATGCTGAACTGATCGATAGTACCGGCCGGGTAATTGGTACAGGTGTTTTAACACCCGAACATCAGGACAAGCAATGGAGAAAACAATCCCTGAGCTTTTCTGCTTCTGAAACGCTAAATAAAGCCAAATTTAACCTCTGGTTTGAAGGTGCCGGGCAAATAGACCTGGATCAGATCTCCTTGTTTCCAGGCGATACCTGGAAAAACAGAAAGGGTGGTCTGAGAAGAGATATGGTACAAATGCTTGCCGATATGAAGCCAGGTTTTATTCGTTTTCCCGGAGGATGTATCGTAGAGGGGCATGAGCTTTCGACCCGTTACCAATGGAAGAAAACTATAGGGCCGGTAGAAAATCGCAAACTGATGGTGAACCGTTGGAACACAGAATTTGCCCACCGGCCATCACCAGACTATTACCAGACCTTTGGGTTGGGATTTTATGAATATTTCCAGCTTTCGGAAGACATAGGTGCAGAGCCACTTCCGATCCTGAATTGCGGTATGGCCTGTCAGTTCAATACTGCAGAGCTGGTTCCGTTGGACGAACTGGATCCCTATATCCAGGACGCGTTGGATCTGGTCGAATTTGCCAATGGCGATGTGAACACCACCTGGGGCAAGGTTAGAGCCGACATGGGTCACCCCGAGCCGTTCCATTTAAAAATGATGGGTATTGGTAATGAGAACTGGGGGCCCCAGTATTTGGAGCGCCTGGCCTTATTTACCAAAGCAGTGAAAAGTAAATACCCTGAAATTAAACTGGTCAACAGCTCGGGGACAGACCCCAATGGCGAGCGTTTCGACCTCCTGAACCAATCGCTCAGGAAAGCGAAAGCCGACATTATTGATGAACATTACTACCGTTCTCCGGAATGGTTCCTGGAGAATGCCAGGCGCTATGACAATTATGACCGGAATGGCTCTAAAGTTTTTGCAGGCGAATATGCCGCGCATCCAAATGGCATTGTCAACCCTCGCGATAAGAACAACTGGAAATCTGCCATAGCTGAAGCTGCGTTCATGACCGGTCTGGAAAGAAATGCGGCAGTGGTCCATATGGCCTCTTACGCTCCTTTATTTGCAAATGCGGAAGGCTGGCAGTGGACTCCGGATATGATCTGGGTAGATAACCTCAGTGTATATGGTACCCCTAATTATTATGTGCAGCAATTGTACTCTTTGAACAAAGGAACAGACGTGGTGAGGATGCTGGAAGACGGACAGATCATTGCCGGACAAGATAGTATCTATGCTTCTGCAGTAATTGACAAAAAGACCAAAGAACTGATCATAAAAGTTATCAATGCTTCTTCTTCAACAAGCAGCAGAGAGATCAATATTGCCGGAGGTAAAAAACTGGAAGCCAAAGGTCGCCTGATTTTATTGCAAAATCAGGATCTGAATGCTGTTAATACTTTTAATAATGCTGTAAATGTGAGTCCTAAAGAGCAGAGTCTGACGGTAAAGAGCAATCGTCTTTCCCTGCAGTTGAAGCCTTATTCCTTTAGTGTGATCCGCATAAAAATGAAATCATGACCAAGATACACAGTAAACTGATAGATCATATCTGTTCCGTGATAACGCTGACATAATAGGCCTTTTCAATGTTTGCTATTTCAAATAAGGAGGCCTCGCCAGCTTTTAAAGTTCGGGTCTGAAATTGTTCTGATGGAAAGAGCTTCACACGAAGCTCTTTCTGTTTTAAAACCAGGGGAAGGTTAAAACCTTTTACACAGTTGCGCCAGCGATAAGCCACTTCATTTTTTGCCAGGTTGAAACGGAGTTCCAGTTCCGGGATTTGTGTAGTCCTTAAATATTGATCGTAGACTTTACTGTAATCGTAACCTGCCTGTTTAGATATATAGTTCTCTATTTCTTTAGAGGTTACGGTTTGATGATAGAAGGTTTTATTCAGGCCGCGGATGATATTGCGGAACAGCAGGTCATTGTCTATACTGTGGCGAATGGAATGGATCATATTGGCCCCTTTAGGATACATATCCCCGCTGCCCTGCGCATTGACGTTATACTCCGGAATAATGGGACGATCGTTGCGGATGCCTTTTCTGATGCCATAGTTGTAAGCATTCCCAGCTTCTTTTCCAAAACGATATTCAGTATATAGGGTTTCGCTGTAATTGGTAAAGCCTTCGTGTACCCACATGTCTGCAAGGTCTTTTGTGGTGATGTTGTTACCGAACCACTCATGTCCGCTTTCATGTACAATAATGAAATCCCATTTCATACCCCAGCCTGTTCCCGAAGCATCTCTACCTCCATATCCAGGTTGGTATTTATTGCCATAAGCCACTGCGCTTTGATGTTCCATACCTGAATGGGGAGCATCAATGAGTTTGTAACCATCCTCGTAAAAAGGGTAGGGACCCATCCAGTATTCAAAACTCTTAAGCATATATCGTACTTCTGCAGGCATATAGGATTTGGCTTTTTGCAAGTTATAATCCAATACCCAGTAACTTATGTCCAGTTTTCCTTTTGCTCCGGAATAGACCTCGGTAAAGTTGACATATTTTCCAATATAAGGAATCAGGCAATAATTATTGATCGGATTAACCACCACCCATTTATAACTGGTTGTGCCATTGCCATTGTTATTTTTAAAAGCCAGCCGGCCATTGGCCACGGCAGTTAGACTGTCCGGAACGGTTATGGTTAAAGAAGCACCCTTATCAGGTTCGTCACTTTGATGGTCTTTACATGGATACCAGATCGAAGCTCCTGCAGCGCCCTGGCAGGCTACAGTCATCCAGGGACGGCCCTTAGTGTCTTTAGTAAAGATCCATCCACCATCCCAGGGTGCACGAATGGCTTCATGTACTTTACCATGATAAAAGATTTCTATTTTTTGTATGCTGGCCTTTTTCTGATTAGGTACATCCACCAGCCAGGCGTCACCATTCTGGGTAAAATTGAGTTTTTTTGATCCGCTTAATAAAATGCTGTCTATGGAAAGCGGGGCTTTCAGGTCAATTTGCATGCGTTTGCGGCCTGGATCTGCAGTGACAAGATAAGTGATGATGTTCTTTCCTTCAATAGTTTTTGCTGTATAATCCGGCTTAACACTGATGTCGTAACGTTGGACATTCCACCAGGATCGTTCTGGTGTCAGGCTTCCTCGCAGGGTATCGGCATGACTATAGGTTTTTGTGGTTGTCTGTTGTGCCTTTACCTTATGGCAGAATATAAGCAGGGCGAAACTGGTCACAGCGGTTTTGAACAAGAAAGATATCTTCATTTTTATCAAATCAAATTTTGTCTAAACAAACAAGTCGTCTGATCAAACATCGGCATTCCTGTTTAGATTCTCTGGCTCTGAATTGATTCAAACTTTACAGAAATTAACCCTGTTGTTGTTTTTTAGCCTGAAAAAGGCTTAATTATCTGCCGGGCAAGGGAGGTCTTTGTGACTTTGTGCTAAAAATGGGCTATAATCAGACAATTTATGGTGAAATATTGGCCAGTCGGGCACTTAATTTTAGATTTTGATTTCCTTGTTTTACTCAAACCTAAAAATTATGCCCGTAAATCCTAAAATAATTGTATTTGCATTGCTGCAAGGTGCTATCTGTTTTTCCGGTAAAGCCCAGGACCGGTGGAAGGAAATTGCGGCAAGGCCGACTACCCTGGACTTGAAACCGGGAATAATGGATCTTAAAGCAGGCCCTTTTCGGCTTAAACTTGTTAAATCTTCTCAAACTGCGGCAGGATTGCAGCCTGAAGGCGAGGCCAGCTTTGATTATACACCTGCAGATTGGCTGGAAAAAAGGGGGAAGGATGGGTTTTATCATCTTGGAGACCTCAATCTGCAACTGAGAACAGAGCCTTCTCTTTCCTGGCAAAAGTTTTCTACGGCAAGCCAGCGTCATGAAATCAAAACCTTAACCGCTCTGGGAGACACACTTGCTGCCGCAGATCTTTCGGCTACCTTGGCCCAAAATCTGCCTTTAAATGTGAGGCGCTACTGGATAAAGGATCAAAACAGTTTGATTTTGCTGTTCAGGATCCGTAATATCAGCGTGAGCCCGGTGGAGTTGGGTGCTTTGGGCATCCCGATGGTATTTAATAATATTCTGGAAGGAAAATCATTGGAAGAAACCCATGCGGGCAATGTATTTTATGATCCCTATATTGGCCGGGACGCGGGATATGTGCAGGTTACTCGTTTAACCGGCAGGGGACCGGCTATGCTGGTGCTTCCGTATGGAAAGACACCACTGGAAGCTTATAGTCCTTTGTTGGATGATCCAACCCCCAGAGGAATTGCTTTTGAGGGCTTCCATGAGTGGTTGGTTTATAGCAAAGCAAGGACAGAGCAGGACTGGAAAGGCGCAGAACAGTGGAACGAAGCGCATTCTGTTGTGTTAAAAGCTGGAGAAACCAGGGTGTATGGGCTTAAATTTGTACTCGCAGATTCTATTGGGGGAATTGAAACAAAGCTTGTGCAAGAGCATCGACCTGTTGCAATTGGTGTACCGGGTTATATCCTGCCAATGGATGTTCATGCAAAATTGTTTATTAAATACCCTGGTCAGATCAAAGAGATTAAAGTGTTGCCGGAAGGTGCGCTTCAGTGGCAGCGGAAAGGTGTATCTGTTGGGGGCTGGACGATCTATGAGGTGAAGGGAAAAAAATGGGGCAATGCCCGTTTAACGCTGACCTATCAGGATGGATTAGAACAGACCATTAGTTATAAAGTGATCAAACCGGAAACAGAAGTGATTGCAGATTATGGGCATTTTTTAACCCATGAGCAATGGTTCGAAGAGCCTCATGACCTGTTTAAGCGAAGCCCTTCTGTAATCAGTTATGATTATGAAAAGAAGGAGCAGGTAAAACAGGATAGCCGGGTTTGGATTTCCGGATTGAGTGATGAGGGCGGTGCCGGGGGCTGGTTGGGAGCCATGATGAAACAGCTGGTGCAACCCAATGTACTTGAAATCCGTAAACTGCAGCAGTTTGCAGACAGTACTCTTTGGGGCGGGCTGCAGGTTAAAGATGGGCGGGAGAAATATGGGGTGAAGAAAAGTCTGTTTTATTACCAGCCGGATTCGGTTCCTGAAGGGACTTACAGCCCGGACATCAATTATAAAACCTGGGCGGCCTGGAACCACAAGGCGGCTAACGATGTAGGCCGGTCGTACAATTATCCGCATGTAGCGGCGGCAGACTGGGTCTTGTACCGGTTGGCGCGTAACCATCAGGGCCTAGTGACCGGAAAGGATTGGAAATGGTATCTGGACCTTGCCTTTCATACATCAATGGCTATGGTTTCGCTTGCACCAACATACGCAGAGTTTGGTCAAATGGAAGGGACGGTGTTTTTGCTGATCCTGAAGGATCTGAAAGATGAAGGCCTTGTTCAGCAGGCCGGCCTTTTGGAAACGGCCATGCGGGCACGTGCAGATCACTGGCGGTCTTTAAAGTATCCTTTTGGCAGTGAAATGCCCTGGGATTCTACCGGGCAGGAGGAAGTGTATATGTGGTCTGATTATTTTGGGTATGCCGATAAAGCGGATGTAACTTTGAACGCGATTCTTGGCTATATGCCTACATTGCCAAGCTGGGGTTATAATGGGAGTGCGAGAAGGTACTGGGATTTTCTGTATGGAGGTAAGCTGTCGAGAATTGAGCGTCAGCTGCATCATTATGGTTCGGGTTTGAATGCCATTCCTGTTCTGAAGGCTTTTAGGTCACATCCGGATAATTTTCATTTGCTGAGGGTTGGTTATGGAGGTTTAATGGGGGCTATTGGAAATATTACTTATGATGGGTTTGGCCCGGCAGCTTTCCATTCTTTTCCTTCTACAATGAAAATTGATGGGCTTTCTGGTGATTATGGTTCCGGTTTTTTTGGTTATGCAGTAAATTCTGCTACCTATTTAACTGAGGATAAAAACTTGGGCTGGTTGGTTTTTGGAGGTAATCTGGAAGTGAAAAGATCGTTGGTTCATGTTGAAATTACTACGGCATCTAAATCCAGGGTATACATTGCCCCGATAGGCTTGTGGCTTGTTTTAGATGCTGGGACTTTTAAGAGTGTTAGCTATGATGTGCAAAGTAAGGCTGTGGAGGTGGAGCTCAATTCAGCAGACGAGCATACGGATTATGCGTATTTAAGTATTGAGCAATCAGTTGCCTCTCCTGTTGTTTATGGTTTGCGGGGTGGTTTTGAAACGGAAAGAAATAAGTTTAAGATTCCGTTGAAAAATGGGGTTTTAAAGCTTAAGATTGGACCACGTTAAGTCATGGTTGCTTGCAGAGATAATTTATGGAGGTGAATTGTGTAGGAAAATTCTGTACAACTGCTTCAAGGCTGACGATATCAGGCGGCTGAAGAAAGCCGCAGATCTCTGAGGCCTTTCCGCAGTGTACAAGAGTTTTTCGTAGCAAATTGCAGAGGGAAGAGGGGATGAATGGGGGAAGAGTGATTGTTTTTTTATAGATAGCCTTTCAAGTCCGTTTTGGCGTATTCTTTCAAGGTTTTTATGGATCTGGCTTGTATTTTTTGTACGGTTACCGGACTTATTTTCATCTGTGTTGCGATGTCCTTTATTGTCATTGGGTAGGCGACATCTAGCCCGTAATGCAAACGGAGGATTTGTTGTTCGCGTTTTGTAAGTTTACCAATGAGCCTGTTGAGGTCTGATTTGAGGGCGTGGGTATGGAATTCATGATCTGGTGCTTCTGCCTGGATATTGGGGATCTGATCCAGGAGTGTATTGCTGTTCTGGTCTTGACCTGAGGGCTTGTAGAGGGATATGGGAATGGATACGGTGCTTAAACATTCCAGGATATGTTTTTCGTTCAATTGTGTGAGGTCTGCGATTTCTTTGAGGTTTGGGGTACGTTCAAGTTGTTGCTCCAGCTTTTGTGACGCTTGTACGACTTTGGTGTAACCGGCTATGATGTTTCCCGGGAGGCGGACTACACGTTTTATTTTTGTCAGACTGTGGGTGATGCTTTGCCGGATTTCCCAAACGGCAAAAGAAATGAATTTAAAACCTTTGGTTTCATCATATTTTTCTGCTGCTTTGATCAGTCCGATGTTTCCATCGTTAATCAGATCGTCGAGAGCTACACCGTGGTTCTGGTATTTTTTTGCAACGGTGATCACAAAGCGCAGGTTACATCGAATGAGTTTTTCCCTGGCTTTTGCATCGCCTTCGCGTGCCTTAATGCTTAGGATAGTTTCCTCTTCTGGACTAAGTGCCGGGTAACGAGAGATTTCAGCAAAGTAGCGGTCCAGCGTATAGGTTTTGCTGGTTAGCAATTGGGTGATTTTTATCTCCTTCATACCTCAAACCTATGGGCTTAATGGCTAATAAAGTGGAATTATAACTTCAATTTGTGGTGTTTTGCGTGTTTTTTTCTGAAAATCTTAGGCGTAACACCTTCCAGCTTCCGAAAACACTTCCCGAAATAGGATGGATCGCAAATGCCAAGTTCGAAGGAAATTTGTTTGGAAGAGAGTGTCGTGGTGGACAGTAATAATTTAGCTTCTTTATGGATGCGATCCTGGAGCATCTCGTATACTGTTTTCTCAAGATAGAATTTTGTAATTCGATTGAGTCGTGTCAGGGTGAGATGGAGGGATATAGCATAGTATTCATGGTCGTGGTTTTGCCTGAAATGGTTTTCAATAAGCTGCTGCAGTTTTTTTACGAGTTCCAGATCAGGAGAAATATAGGTGCTCGAGTTTGGTTTTAAGTAGTCTGACATTTTTCTGAATGGTTTAGTTTTATTTTATTCAAAAATAAAGTCCTAAAAGCGTTAAAAATTGGACTCTGTGAACGATTCGTTGGACTCTGTGAACGATTTGTTAGACTCCGTAACATCTATCCGGTCTGTTCCATGGTTTTATTCTTGTCTGAAGTACCAGTAATTGATGCTATAATTCCATTATTTTTTGTTTTTATAGAATAAGTTTGGTTTTCAATTTTTTGATTCATTTATGTATCGTACGCTTTCTTGTTAACGCTTATTCTCCTTTCGAAAATTGAAATTCTTGTTTTTTATATGGGTTGATATTTATTTAAGAAATATAAATAGTTGAGTTATGGACAATCAGCAAATACAAGACTTAATAGAGCGGTTTCAGACAGGGGAATGTACGCGCTCAGAACTTGTAAAGGTGCAGTATCTGGTGCATAAATTTCGGGAAGATGAACCTTCTGGCTTGTCGGAACTTGAACTGGAGAGTACCAGCGAGGAGATGGAGAGTGCTATTGATCGTGAGCTCGATTTTGTGGTACCGAAGCCAAAGCGGTTATTGGATAGGTATGTGCGCTGGGCAGTTATGACTGCAGCAGGGGTTATTTTTATGGTATTATTTGTTTATTTCTTTAAAGATCCATTGCATTATAAGCGGTTTGCGAATGATATCGGGCCGGGCTCAAACAAAGCAATTTTGGTTTTGAATGGCGGGGAGAGCATTCGTTTGGAAGGAGCGAATATTGGTTTATTGGCAAGACAGTCTGATACCAGGGTTGTTAAAACCGGGGATGGGAAGATTGTATATACAGATCATCCTGGTGGGGCGAGTATTGCTGAAATGAACAGGATTGAAACGCCTCGTGGTGGAAATTATAAAATCTCCTTGCCGGATGGCACGATGATATGGCTAAACGCTGCTTCAACTTTAACATATCCTATTTCTTTTAATGGGCGTGGAGAACGTAGGGTTAAGTTGAGCGGCGAAGCCTATTTCGAAGTTTCTAAGGATAAAACCAAACCTTTTTTAGTGGAAAGCAATGGGCAGGTGGTTGAGGTTTTGGGGACGCATTTTGATGTGCGTTGCTATGCAGATGATAACGAGAGCAGGACGACCTTACTGGAAGGTAGTGTGAGCCTGACTACACTGCCGGTTGGGGTACATTCCTTAAATATGACTGGTAAGGGCACCGTGCGGAATCGTGTGGTGCTGAGGCCAGGAGAGATGGCGATGCATATGGTGGGTGGGATCCGGGTAAAGCAGGTGGATGTAGCTGGTGCCGTGGCCTGGAAAGATGGGGGATTTTCTTTTAGAAATGAGCCGATGGAAAATATAATGAAGCAGATTTCCAGGTGGTATGATGTGGAGGTTGTTTTTGAAAATCAGCATGCCACGCATCTAAGTCTTGGTGGTTCTATTTCTAAATACGAGGATTTATCTAATGTGTTACATATGCTGGAATTGACGGGTGATGTGAAGTTTAAGCTCGAAGGCAGGAAAGTGACCGTTTTTTAGTTATTTTATTACTTAAGGTGTTGCTTTCTATATTGAGTGGGAGAAATTTTGGTTACCGCTTTAAATTGTTTAGTGAAATGTGCTGAGCTGTTATAACCACTATCATAACAAATATCCAGAACAGGTCTACTGGTTTCTCTAAGAAGTTTACAGGCATGGCCAATCCTGATCTCCCTGATAAAATCGAAATAGCTCTTTTTAATATTTCTTTTAAAAAAACGGCAGAAGGAAGGGATGGACATACTGGTGATTTCTGCAACTTCTTTCAGAGAAATCGGTTTAAGGAAATTCTTGAAAGAATAGTCTATTATTTTTTCAATGACAGAATTTTCCTCACCGCTGGTGATCGGATGAAAGGCTCTGGTAATTACCTTTTGCGCCGATGAAACACTGATTTTTTGCATGCAATTTAATAACAAATGAATACGTTCCATTCCTTCAGCATATTCCAGCTGTTTAATAAATAAAGAGATGTCATTTGCTGAGTCGCCCTGTAATTGAATACCGATGTTTTTATTGTCTAACTGCCTGGATACATTTTTCATTTCAGGCAAGGATAAAAATACCTCTCCCCAGAAATCTCTTAAAAAATGAATGACAATTGCACTTCCAACCGCTGTTTGCTGTGATTTTCTAAACCAGTGCGGAACATTAGGGCTCAGGAAAAAGATATCGCCGGGTACATACTCTCCAATGTAATCACCAATCAAAGCTGTCCCGTTTCCTTCGGTGATCAGAATTAATTCACATTCGGGATGCTTATGCCATGCCGTTTCAAAATCAGGCGTTTTGTAAGTCCGGCAGGCGAAAGAATGGTGCTCTTCTATGTGAATTTTCTGAATAAGTGTTTTCATGTGAATTGATGTCTGTTGTTTTTACCTGCTATATTAACCTAATATAAGATAGTTTAATCTGAAAGTTGATCAGATAGCATACTTTTTTCACTAAATAACAGTTGTACGGCTCCGGTATAATCCTTTAAATTTAAAATGAATGACCCGGTTGTTTTGAAGCAGCTGGGATAAAAACCAAATATATCTTATGGATGAAATTTCAACATACTGCTGATTATGGAAAATACATACGATGCCATTGTAGTTGGTTCCGGAATCAGCGGGGGCTGGGCCGCAAAGGAACTTTGTGAAAAAGGATTAAAAGTTCTGATGTTAGAACGGGGAGGTCCTTACGATCATATTAAAGATTATAAAACTGCTCAGAAAAATCCATGGGAGTTTGAACACCGCGGAAGTACGACCGCTGAGCAAAGAAAGAAGTATCCTGTTATCCATCGTGGGTGGGCAGCTTCAGAAGCCGTAATGGATGCCTGGGCAAATGAAGAAGATTGTCCTTATACAGAAATTAAACCCTTTACCTGGTGGCGAAGTTACAGGATGGGTGGACGTTCTATTCTATGGGGACGACAATCTTATCGCTGGAGTCAAATGGATTTTGAGGCGAATGAGAAAGAAGGCATAGCAACCCCATGGCCCATTGGCTATGCTGATCTGGCTCCATGGTATGACCATGTTGAGAAATTTGCAGGAATCAGCGGTTCACATGAAAATCTTGCACATTTGCCAGACGGACACTTTTTGCCGCCTATGGAACTGAATTGCGTAGAGAAAGATGTGGCCGCAAGAATCAAGAAGCATTATAAAGAAAAGAGGCATATGATCATTGGCCGGACCGCAAATCTTACTGCTGAGATTCCGGGAAGAACAAGATGCCAGTTTAGAAACAGATGCTGGGAAGGATGTCCTTTTGGTGGATATTTCAGCACACAGTCTTCTACATTGCCGGCGGCAATGAAAACTGGAAATCTGACTGTAAGACCTTATTCCTTAGTGAAGCAGGTCTTGTATGATAAGGATACTAAAAAAGCGCGGGGTGTAGAGATTCTGGATACAGAAAACAATCAAACTTATGAGTTTAAAAGTAAAATCGTTTTTTTATGCGCCTCAACTTTAAACACCGCATGGATCTTATTTAATTCAGCAACCGATGTCTGGCCAGGTGGATTGGGAAGCAGCAGTGGTGAATTAGGACATAATGTAATGGATCATCATTATAATATAGGTGCTTCGGGTACCATAGAAGGTTATGAAGATCAATATGTATTTGGCCGTAGAGCGAACGGTTTTTACATTCCAAGATTTGCCAATTTAGGTGGTGACAAAAGAGATTACTTGCGTGGTTTTGGTTACCAGGGGAGCGCAAGCAGAGAGGGATGGAGCAGAGAGATTGCGGAGTTAAATATTGGCGGGGATTTTAAAGATGCTTTGACGGAACCGGGTCAATGGACAATCGGAGCAACTGCATTCGGTGAAATTCTTCCTTACCATGAGAATAAAATTTCGCTGGACCCTCATAAGAAAGATAAATGGGGCCTGCCTGTTCTGGCCATGGATGCAGAATTAAAGGAGAATGAATTCAAAATGCGTAAGGATATGCAGGAAGAAATGCGGGCGATGTTTGATACGGTAGGTATAAAAAATATACGTACCTGGGATG